>Ga0209633_10000830_pt1 | contig 34051 bp, 40 predicted proteins | sample Cruoilmetagenom1_FD_187290 | JGI IMG/M metagenome (GOLD analysis project Ga0209633, IMG submission 187290) | Oil polluted marine microbial communities from Coal Oil Point, Santa Barbara, California, USA - Sample 1 (SPAdes) (version 2) | ecosystem: Environmental > Aquatic > Marine > Oil seeps ... | reverse complement strand
GAAAGGTCCATCGGGTCTTAAACTGTTATAATGAAGAGCCTTAGCGACAAGCTCCTTCCCCGTCCCGCTCTCTCCTCTAATTAATACAGTAGCAGTACTTGCAGCCACACGCTTAACAGTTTGGAAAATCTGGATCATTATTTCACTCTGACCCACCATATTGTCTATTTTATGCCTGCTTGTGAGAGCCTGTTGTAAGTGTGTTTTCTCTTCACGTAATTTTTCTTTTTCTTCCTTGATTTTATTGCTGATTTCAATTGCTTGTCCAATTAATGATCCTACCATTATCAATAGTGATATCGCATCATTGATAGAAATCGAGTCTTCGTTTTTACAGTAAACAACGCTTAGGGTGCCTTTCACACGTGAGGGGGACTTGATTGGCACACATAGCATTGAAAATCCGGCTATGGTATCGTCGTCGAATTTCATTCCTCTCCATAACGCAGGTTCCTCCCTTATATCTGTAATTACAATAGGGGAACCGGTTTTAAATACCTTCCCGATAATACCTTCTCCTGATTTAAATTTTATATGCTTATTGTTATCTGCACCCAATGAAACTATCGTATTAAGAGCTTTTGATTCTAGGTTCTGTAGAACTATTGTTCCGTATCTCATTCCTAGAAAGTTATCAAGTACGTTTATTACTGAATTAAGTGATTGGTTCAGATTGGTCGTGGAAGTTAGGATTTTGCTAACTTCATAAATAGTAGTAAGTTCAATAGATCTTTTTGTACTGTCTGCCATACGATACTCCTGCGGAGCGGAAAAGCCCCTACTAAATTAGTATTGCAATATATATGCCAGAATTAACTTTGGTAACTACCTCTTAATAAAAGACTATTTTTATGTGTTTAAACTGAGAATGTTGAATAATTAAGCATTGTTATGAAATTTTACGCAGAAAATGATGTTTCGTATATTTCAGGTTCGAAATTTGGTAGTTTAATTTTGTTGATATTCTCTTGAACAACGCCCCTGCAAAGTGACCTAATTCCCTACAATAGGACCAGAATATAAATTAGATATTAGAAACTATAGAGAAATAATCCCTTTAAGCTCATAAATTTTCTGCAACTGTTGTTGAAATTATTCTTGTTTCAATAATGCATTAACCCCATGACAATAATGTCATACCCAAGTTTATAACTCCCCGTTATTATTAGATTCTCTGTTTGGTCTGAATGAGCTTCGAATGAAGAGAAATCAAATATTCAACAATTCCGGGGGTTAAAAAGAGTGGCGACGGGTGGATTTGAACCACCGACACAGGCCTTATGAGAGCCCCGCTCTACCCCTGAGCTACGCCGCCTTAGTTAGAGTCTAAAGGATTAATTACCTATAGAGATTAGTCTGTTACAGTTTTAGCTGTAAATTCAAAACCGAAAATATATCATGGTTCCATTAACTTTCAAGAAAATACCCAATCACTATAAAGTTTTTTATTGAGCAATAATTTTTAATTAAATTCGGCTGCTTAGGATTATTTGTTGAATGGAGAAAAATTCTTCTTGACAACTTAAGTAAAATACTTTATTTTTATTATCGAAGTTAAACGGAATACTTAACAAATCATCCTCCATCCTCCTTTAGAAGAGGGAATGCACTAACCGCCATCTGAGCATTCCCTCTTTTTCTTTTTAGATAACCTTTTCAGATTATACATATTGCAAATTTATGAGCCAATCTAACTTGTTTCAGCAGATATCTTGTCAATTTGAAGCACTAGGTGATATTTTTAGGGTAATATATTATCCGTTCTATGTGGAACTGAACTTTGATGTCTTGAGGGACCTATGAAGAGAAGAAATCTTTTTAAAATTCTAATTGGAATGTTAGTTATAATCCTATTGCTCTGGGGCATAATCCTTTATGTTTATTTAGATCAAAACACTAAATCAGATTACTATGGAATGGTATATGAAACAGAGGCGCCGGAATTTACTCTGACAGACCAAGATGGGTCTAAAGTGAGCCTCTCAGATTTTAAAGATAAGCTTGTCCTTATCTTTTTTGGATACACTCACTGCCCTGATATATGTCCAATGACTATGTCGGTAATGAATAATGTCGTGGATCAACTTGGGGATCAGGCAGAACAAGTGCAGGTTATTTTTGTCACGATAGATCCAGAGCGTGACACTCAAGAGAAACTTAAGAGCTACGTCCCATACTATAATGAAAACTTTATAGGACTTACAGGAACTCCTGAAGAGATAGATAAAGTGGCTGATGACTATAATATTTTTTACAGCAAGGAAGAGGTGGAGTCTGCCTCAGGTTACTTAATGGGGCATAATTCAAGTGTATTGCTCATAACCCCTGATGGAGAGATCTTTTTAAGGTACACGCAGAATAGAATGGATCCTGTTTCCATAGCGGGAGATATCAAAAGGATTTTGTAGTCCTAGCTCGGCAAATACGAACACACAATAAGGAGCGCTTCAGATGAAAAAAACTATAGTAGCTTTAATTCTATTTTTTGTTTTAGCTCAATTCTCTTTTGCCCAGGGCAATATTGTTATAAGTGATGCCTGGGTCAGGGAGGTTCCTCCCGGGACTTCTATGAGTGCGGGTTATATGACAATTGAGAACAATGGAGATGAAGATGATAAATTGGTTAGCATGTCATCTAAAGCTGCAGAAAGTGCGGAGCTCCATATAAGTAAAGTTGACAATAATGACGTTGCAACAATGGAGATGATCGAGGTATTAGATATTCCATCAAACAATTCCATAGAGCTTGAACCAGGTGGCATGCATGTAATGTTAATAGGTTTAAAGGAATCTCTTGTGGGTAAGGATAGTGTGGATTTAAAGCTAGTTTTTGAAAAGGCTGGGGAAGTTATGATTGAAGTGCCAGTTAAAAAAGGACAACCAGGTGGCCATAAGCACCATCATTAATATAGTTTCTGAAAGTTAGCTCTTAAATTCAAGGGTGTTTGAGGAAAGTTCTTTTTTAGTACCTTCTGTTGTTTCAATACTAATATTTTCGCTGACCTCATCCATAGTGCACCTGCCGTTATAAACGCCGCCATCTTCCACAATGAGTGATTCTGTAAAAACATCACCAAGCACTATTCCACTTCTTTTTATTTCTAAGCTGTGAGTTTCTATTACGCCTTCAACTCTTCCATACACAACTGTGTCAGCGGACTTAATTTCTCCAAGCACCAATCCATTTTCGCCAATTATAATGGTGTTCTCACCTGTTATTTTGCCGTTTAATTTTCCATCTATTCTAGTAGATGTTGAGGTAGACATATTACCTTCAAATTCACATCCGGCCCCAATCAGTGTTGTGATAAGATTTGGATCCGATTTCGCCACTTTTTTGCTGTCCTTTTTCTTTCCAAATATTCCCAAGATTATTTTAGCGATAAAAAGTTTTTTGGATTTACTCTTTTACCATCTTTAATTACTTCGTAATGAAGGTGAGTTCCGGTGGACCTTCCAGTGGAACCTGCCTTGCCAATTACATCTCCAACCTTAACTGTATCACCTTCTTTAACAGAAATATTTGATAAATGGCCGAATAAAGTTTCATAACCATTTTCATGTTTGATTACTACAGTTTTACCGTAACTGCTTTGCCAAGATGCTTTTGTAACTTTCCCACCGGCTGTAGCTACAATTTTTTGACCGTAATTAGCATCTATATCAATTCCTGAGTGAAAACCAGCTTTGCGTTTGAATGGATCTTTTCTGTAGCCAAAGTTGGAATTAATTTTTCCTTTTAACGGTGCACCTAATGGTGTGCTTAACATTGTGTTAAATAGATAGTCGATATCTTTTTTCATGTACTCAACATAGGATAAGCTCAATCTCTCGGCTGGAATAAATTCTCCACCTATGGATAATTCTTTTTTGATCCCCTTTTTCTGAAGCATGTCTTGCATTTCAAGCAAAGTTTCTTCTATTCCCTGAAGCTTATTTCTCAATTTTGCTTCTATCATTCTGTTTTCGTCTATATCTTGGCTTAATAAATTAATAGTGCTGATTAGTTTGTTAACAGACTGGGATTTTTTTGCTGAATCTTTGTAATAGATATAGCTTGTGCCAAAAGAAAATAGTGATATAAAAGCAAATATTAAAATACTACAAAAAGCTATTCTAATATGGGATTTTTTTACACTAAAAGATTTTGTACCTTGGTGCCCTGCTGTGACCAGCATGATGGTATAACGGTCCGTGTCCATGTAATGCCTCCAGAATCTGTCCAACCAGATTGGGTGTGATATGTTTATATGAGTAGTACTATAATAAACTGAAGCAATATTACATAGAATCTATTAAGATTGCAACTTAAATCTACTGTGTTGTATTGCGAGCAAGCTGTACGGAAATATTAATTCGGGAAGGGGTATTTGCTATTTTATACATTATATATAATTCTCGATCATTGTTTAAATAAATATGCAGTCTTGCGGTGAATGGTGATAGTAGATAATATGATAGTATTCAGGTTAGAGCTTAGGCTTAGAGGTCGTGACTAGGTTACTAAATTTTATTTTCATTTAGACTTCTATAATCGATATCCACTATATAAATAAAGGGGTGCTATTCGCGGTAGTCTTCAAATGGGAAAAGTCATATGCGTTGCAAATCAGAAAGGCGGGGTAGGAAAAACAACAACGGTAATTAACCTTGCCGCTTCGTTAGCCGCAGCTCATAAGAAAACATTGTTCATCGATTTTGATCCTCAGGGTAATGCTTCAAGCGGAGTTGGGGTAGATAAAGACGGCTTAAGTGAAACTATATATAACGCAGTCATTGGAGAATCAAAGATTAATGATATTTCTGTTAAAGTTGAGCCTGATTCTCTTGGTGGTTTTTTAACAGTTGTCCCCGCTAATTCAGAGCTAACTGGTGCTGAAGTAGAACTCATACATTTGGAAAGAAGGGAGTGGAGACTTAAAGATGCTATTGACTTGGTGCGTGAACAATATGATTACATTTTCATTGATTGCCCACCATCATTAAGTCTTTTGACTGTCAATGCTCTAGCTGCATCGGATTCGGTCTTAGTCCCTGTTCAGTGTGAATATTATGCTATGGAGGGGCTTGGGCAGCTAAAGAGAACTATCTCATTAATCAAGCAGAGGTTAAATCCTGAGTTAAGCATAGAAGGGTATTTGCTTACGATGTTTGACTCCAGGAATAATATTTGCCATATGGTTGCAAACGAACTTAGAAATTATTTTAACGGTGATGTTTTTGATACTATAATATATAGAAACGTCAGGCTCGCCGAATCACCTAGTCACGGAAAACCTGCCTTATTATATGACGTTAAATCTATCGGAGCAAAGAGTTATATCTCGTTAGCACAAGAAATAATAGCCAGGAACGGAGGTCAGTCTGTTGAAGAAGTCTAATCTGGGTAGAGGCCTGGATGCTCTTATACCTAAAGAAGAAAAGCTTGAGGGCTACATTGTAGCGTCAATAAATGAAGTTAAACCTAATTCTTCCCAGCCAAGAAAGGAATTTGACGAAGAAGCAATTGGTGAACTTGCCAATTCTATTAAGGAAAAAGGCATTCTGCAGCCACTTGTAGTCAGAACTGTTGAGAATGGTTATGAGATTATTGCTGGGGAGAGGAGATGGCGAGCAGCTCAGCGGGCTGGGGTTACAAGAGTTCCCGTAATTATCAAAGAAGCCTCAGACAAAGAGGTGTTAGAGCTCGCACTGATAGAAAATCTACAGCGTGAAGATCTAAACCCGATAGAAGAAGCAGTTGCCTATCAACATTTAATTGATGAGTTCGAATTAACCCATGAAGATGTTTCCCGCCAAATTGGAAAGGAAAGGTCCACTATAACAAATCAACTAAGGTTGTTAAAACTTCCCGATGAAGCCAAGGCGGCTCTGATCGCTGGTGATATAACAGCAGGTCACGCCCGTGCTATATTGAGTATAGAATCGCCGGCTGAGGCACGGGAGGCGTTAAAAGCTATACAAAAACAAAGGCTATCTGTAAGAAACACAGAACAACTTATCAAGAACATTTCAAAACGTAAGAAGAAAGAAACAACTACAGAGCCTGAGGATATTTATCTTAAGCAAATTTTAGATGAGTTAAAGAATGCTCTTAGCACTCAGGTAAGAATTGTGGATAAGCAGGGAAAGGGTAAGATTGAAATTGATTACTATTCGAGTGACGAACTTGAGAGGCTTATTTCAATACTCAAGGGGAATATATAGAAGAAGGAATAAAACCCAATGAAAGAATTTAAAGTTAAAGTTGAAGTGAAGTTAAAGCCTGTGGTCTTAGATCCTCAGGGGAAGACCGTGCTTACAGCGCTTCATAATCTTGGATACGAAAAAGTAGAGGATGCAAGAATTGGTAAATTAATAGAACTAAAGATCACTGATGAGGATGCAGGTAAAGTAAAAGAGCGGGTGAATGATATGTGTTTGAAACTCCTGGCAAATCCGGTGATTGAGGATTTTGTTGTAAATGTCGAAGAGTAATATCTATAAGTTTGGAATAGTTGTATTTCCCGGGTCCAACTGTGATCACGATTGCTATCACGCTATAAAACATGTCTTTGGGCAAGAATGCGAATTCTTGTGGCACCACGAGACTGATGTTGGGCAATTTGACTGTATAGTTCTGCCGGGAGGGTTTTCTTACGGTGATTATCTTAGAACTGGATCAATAGCTAGTCTTTCCCCAATTATGAAGTCGGTAGAAAAATTCGCACAGTCTGGAAAGCCGGTTATTGGTATCTGTAATGGTTTTCAAGTTCTTGTAGAATCAGGTCTCCTACCCGGAGCTCTCATAAAAAACTCTTCTTTAAAGTTTGTCTGTAAATGGGTTCGCATAAGAGTTGAAAGCACTAAAAATCTTTTTACTGAAAACATGAAAGTAGGAGATACGTTGAAACTCCCCGTAGCACATGGTGAGGGTAATTATTTCTGCTCTCCAGATGAGCTCAAAGCGCTTAATGAGAATTCTCAAATAGTATTCAAATATTGTGCGGAGAATGGGGATGCAACACCCGAATCAAACCCTAACGGATCACTAGAGAATATCGCAGGCATAAGTAACAAAGAAGGCAATGTGCTTGGTATGATGCCTCACCCAGAGAGATGCACTGAAGAAATACTTAACGGAACCCAGGGCAGATTGATTTTTGAATCCATTATCTCGTGGCTCAATCTAAACAATAAACAAAAGGATCGGGCTTAATTTCTGCTGATCAAAACATAATATTAAATGGGAAAATTACTAATACTCTTATTGATAATCCTTATTGCTTTTTGGGTAGGGAGGTTATCTGTGAGTTCTAAGAAAGAGAAAATTTCTAAAAATAATAATCAAGATGAATCTGAAATAATCGATATTGAAATAGAAGATGAGACTTAGTTTACGTAAGATTTCTAAATAAATATTAAATCCCCGCTCAAACACAAATATTTGTTGCAAATGTGCCTGTATGGTACTCTTAAAAGGCCAAAGTATTGGTGCTTGAGAGTTAATGTAAGGGTAATAAAATGACAGAACATAAAATAGACAGTCGGATAGATATAACAAAAGAAATTTGCCCTATGACTTTTGTAAAAACTAAGTTGAAACTTGAAACTATGTCCACAGGGGAAGTGCTAGAGGTAACTTTACGTGAAGGAGAACCTTTAATAAATGTCCCCAAGAGTGTTGAACAGGACGGACACAAAATATTAGATCTTCGCCAAGAAGGCGATATATACAAACTTGTAATTGAGCGTACTTAATGAACCTATCATTAGCTAGAATTAAATCTTCGGAAAGCGGATTAAAAAGAGCTGATTCGGTAATTGAATTGGTAGGAAATACACCTCTCATCAAACTGAATAATATTACAGAAGGGGTAAAGACGGGCGTGGAGGTCTATGCTAAAGCCGAGTGGTTCAACCCTGGAGGTTCTGTTAAGGATAGACCCGCTCTGTGGATGATTTTAGATGGAATAAACTCCGGTCAACTAACACATGATAAGATTCTGATGGATTCTTCCTCAGGGAATACCGCTATTGCATATGCTATGTTTGGCGCAGCTCTAGGTTACAGGGTAGAGCTTGTTACGCCAATGAATATTAATATTGAAAGAAAAAAAACGCTCACAGCTTTTGGAGCGAAAATAATTTATTCAGATCCGCTCGAAGGCTCAGATGGAGCCATAAGGCTTGCTAGAAAATTAAAAGCTGAGAATATGGATAAGTACTATATGCCGGATCAGTATAATAACCCGGCTAACCCTCAGTCCCATTACGATACAACAGCCGTTGAGATTTGGGATCAGACAGAGGGCAGGGTAACGCATTTTTTAGCCGGACTAGGCACTAGCGGGACGTTTATGGGAACCCGCAGAAGGCTTAAGGAATTTAATCCTGATATTAAAACTATTTCTATTGAACCCGCTGAGGCTTTACACGGTCTTGAAGGAATGAAGCATATGCCTTCGTCAATTGTTCCTGGAATATATGATTCACATAAGGCGGATGAACTTGTTGGAGTTAGAACAGAAGATGCTTATGACACAATGAAAGACCTTCTAAAGAAGGAAGGCATTTTCGTAGGCCATTCAGGAGGGGCTGCTGCTTACGCCGCAATTGAGTGCGCTAAAACCCTTGAAGAGGGAGTGGTCGTTACAGTATTCCCTGATGGAGGATATAGATATTTGAGCGGAGGTATATGGTGGTAAAAGTAGCAAAATCGGCATACGATGGAATGATAAAACACGCTGAAGCAGGCTTCCCACACGAAGTTTGTGGAGTCATGATCGGCACAAACGGAAATATTACCCACTACAAAGAATGTGGAAATCTCAACACACAAAGAGCGCATGACCGTTATGAATTAGATCCCGTTTCTTTTAAAGAAGCAGATGAATGGGCAAGAGAGAATAAAATGGAAATACTAGGAATTTATCACTCACACCCCGATCATCCCTCGAAAGCTTCAGAAACTGACAGGCAAAGAGGTTGGCCTGATTGGATTTATATTATTTTTTCTATCATGGGCGGAAAGTATCATGATGCCCGAGCTTGGGTTCTAGAAGATTTCGATGGGCAATTTAATGAAGAGCAAATTGAAGTTACGGAAGGTTGAAGATTGCAATTAACTGAAGATCAGATTTATAGATACAGCAGGCACATTTTACTGCCAGAAGTTGGTGGCGAAGGGCAAAAGAAACTTTTAGATGCAAAGGTGTTTTGCTTAGGTGTCGGAGGGTTGGGTTCACCGATAGCTCTTTACTTGGCTGCTGCTGGAGTAGGAACGATAGGGATCGCTGACTCTGACCAGGTAGACATTTCAAATCTTCAGAGACAAGTGCTTCACTACACCGAGGATATTGGAAAGCCTAAGACACATTCAGCTCAGGAAAAGCTTGAGAAGCTAAACCCTGATGTGGAAATAATTACATATAACAATTTGATAACCAAGGATAATATTAGAGACATAGTAAGGGCTTATGACATTGTTGTAGATGGATCCGATAATTTTCAGACCCGTTATCTAGTGAATGATGCCTGCTTCTTTGAGAAAAAGACACTTATCTCGGGAGCTATTTTTCAGTTTGAAGGGCAGATTTCAGTATTCAAGCCTCATAACGGCGGTGCATGCTATCGTTGCCTATACCCGGAAATACCACCAGAGGGTATGATGCCAAGCTGTCAGGAGGCGGGGATATTAGGGGCTGTAGCTGGAACTGTAGGAACTATGCAGGCTGTTGAAACACTTAAAGAGATTTTAAAAATCGGTGATACACTAGAAGACCGTCTTTTAATGTTTAACGCTCTCAAAATGACTTTTGACTCAGTTAAAGTTAATAAGCACCCAAAATGTTGTTTGTGTGGGAAGAATGCGACAATTAAAGAAGTAACCGAATATGCTAAGCCTGAATGTGATTATGAGAACTCTGCTAACTCTTGAAAAGCACTAAAATTCAGCAATAAAGACCATTAGAAATACACAGCTTGCTGTGAACTTGACAACGCCCTGTACCTCCCCCATACTAAACTACTCAAAACGACCTTTTAACTCTGTAAACTCTACTAATTTCGAGGAATTATAAATGGATTTAACCGAGGTTTTTAAAAGTACTCTTCTAATTGGACCGGAACTCTCTCTCATAATAGCAGGCCTAATAATTATAGTGCTCGATCCAATACTCAGGGATTCTGCAAAAAGAAATCTCTTTGGTATCGCACTTTTAGGATTAGCAGTTGGTTTTATCCTAAATATTAAGAGATTTGGGGTATCAGAGACAGCTTTCTCCGGAGCGCTTTCTTTAGATCAGTTCGCTGCTTATTTTAATATTATTTTTCTCATTGGCGCATTTCTAGCAGTCATCTTTTCAAGGGACTACTTTTCAAAGATAAGTAAGCACTCTAATGAGCTTTATGCTCTAATACTTTTTTCAACTTCAGGGATGATGATTCTAAGCTCTGGAAAAGAGTTTATGTCACTTTTTCTCGGATTTGAGATAATGTCTATATCTGTATATATCCTCTCTGCTTTTAACAGAAAATCTGTCAGATCAACAGAAGCTGGGATTAAATATCTTATCTTGGGCGGTTTTTCATCGGCAATCCTTCTTTACGGTATAGCACTACTTTATGGAGCTTCAGGATCGGTTTATTTGGACGAGATCCTAAGCAAGTTCGATCCTACAAACCCTCTGTTTTTGGCTGGTAGCGCATTAGTACTTGTCGGATTCATATTTAAGATAGGAGCTTTCCCGCTACACCAATGGGTGCCCGATGTTTATGAGGGAGCCCCCATGCCAGTGACTGCTTTTATGTCAGTTGGTGTAAAGGCTGCAGCATTTGCCATTTTACTGAGAGTTATTTTCGAAGGATTTGCTGAGATTCAGTTAAGCATTATGCCGGTTCTCTGGATAGTTGCAGTATTCACTATGATAGTGGGGAACATAGCGGCAATAGCTCAAAAGAGCATAAAGCGTATGCTTGCTTACTCAAGTATTGCTCATGCCGGATATGCCCTGGTTGGTGTGGTTGCTGCATATGGCGGTGATAAATTGGCTGTAAGCAGTGTAATGTATTATCTTTTTGCATATATGTTTATGAACTTAGGCGCATTCGGTGTTTTAGCTTACTTATCAAGAGATGGTAAGGAATGTGAGACGTTTGAGGATATTTCAGGGCTTTGGAAAAAAAGACCATATCTTGCCCTGGCGCTAGGCGTATTTATGTTTTCTCTTGCAGGAATTCCTCCAACTATAGGATTTTTTGCCAAATATAGAATTTTTCTCTCCGCAGTACAGGCGGATTTCTACTGGTTAGCAATAATAGGTATTCTAAGCAGCGTAGTTTCAGCCTATTATTATTTAAGAGTCCTTGTTTACGCTTATATGAAAGATGATACAGCCACTTTTCCTTCATTTAAGATCGCCTCATCGATAGTGCTGGTTGTGCTTTGTATAGGAACTCTTCTTCTAGGAGTATTTCCTTTTGATTCCTGGCACTTAGCCCTGGAGGCAGCGGGATCAGTTCTGGTTGCTTTAAACGGGGGATAGGCATTTTCTAAGTTTTAAATGCCGTTTATACTCTCATTGGATCCATATAGTAAACCTAACAATTTTGAATACTTAACCTAATTATTGTATAATTAACTTTAACAATCCATGGCAAGAAAGAGAAGCAGTTCCAAGCAAAATTCCTCAGATAACCTTATTAGAGAGCTAATTTCAGCATTCTTATTCTCTTTAGGGATTTTTTCCGCCCTCAGCCTCATTTTTTATAGCTCAGGTACAGATCAAGATGTTCAAGGTGCTATGGGTACTATTGGAGTCTTCATTTCCGATATGCTTGGAAAAGCTTTTGGTATATGTGCATTCGTAGTGCCAATAGTGATGTTTTATTCATCTGTCGTTGTTTTTCTGAATCGCGCTGGAAATAGTCTTTATAGAAAGGCAATTGCTTCATTTATCTTTCTTTTAGCCATAATGACTTTTCTTGGGTTGGCCTTTATAGGAACTGACTTTTTAGGCTACAATCCCGCAGGCGGATGGATAGGAAGTTCGGTAGCTACAATACTCAGAGATGGTATAGCTGGCACCGTTGGATCATATTTAATTGTAACCATATTGTTTTTGCTCAGTTTAATAATTATATCGAGTTTATCTTTAACACAATTAATCGGGTTTACGGGAAAGTGGTTTATGTATATCATCCAACATGCCTTAGGAGTCTCTAAATATCTTGTATACAAAGCTAAGAGTGGAGTGAGTCAACTCAAGGACTCCTACGCTAAACCCGCCGATACAATAGAAGAACCTCAAATATCAACTGCAAATGCCTCCATAGTTCTTAATGGTAAACAAAGTCCGGTAGATGAGATTCTTAATGAAGAGATAATAAATTTAGAAGATGAAATTGTCACAGAATATACAACTCAGGAAATTCAGGCGGATGGCGAACATCCGCAAATTGTAGTAGAGGAACCAAAGTTAAAGGGACTAGAAGAGTTTTTCCCTAAAAAGCAAACATTGCATGAGGATTATAAACTTCCATCTACTGACTTATTGGATGCAAAAATGGATTCTGGAATTGAAGTAGATAGAACAGCCGTTTATGAAAAGGCTAAACTTATAGAAGACAAGTTGCAAGATTTTGGCGTTAAGGGAAAGGTCACAGAGATAAGGCCGGGCCCTGTGATTACGATGTTTGAATATAAACCGGCGCCTGGAATTAAGATCAATAAAATAGCTGCTCTTGAGAATGATCTAGCTATGGGGCTCAGTGCTGTGAGTATAAGAATAATTGCTCCAATCCCAGGTAAGGATGTTATAGGTATAGAAGTTCCTAATACAAAACGAGAGCTTGTTGTGTTAAGGGAGATGCTTGAGGATCCTGAGTTTTCAAAGAGCGAATCCTTTTTGACACTCGCATTAGGTAAAGACATCTCCGGGCTTTCTTTTTATATGGATCTTAGAAAAGCACCCCATCTTATGATTGCAGGTACTACAGGATCAGGAAAGAGTGTTCTCCTAAATGCGATAATCACTAGCATGCTTTACAAAGCAAGCCCCCGTGAGCTTAAGTTTATTATGATAGATCCCAAGATGCTTGAGCTTTCCGTATATGAAGATATACCACACCTTCTCCATCCAGTAGTAACAGATCCTAAAAAGGCAGCAGCAGCTCTGAGATGGGCTGTGATGGAAATGGATAACAGATACAGTATTCTTTCCGAAGAGGGTGTTAGGGACATTGAGTCATACAATAAAAATTTAATGAAGCATGGCACTGAGGATAAGTGGGAGAGATACCTACCATATATAGTTATTGTTCTTGATGAGCTTGCTGATCTTATGATGGTTTCCGGTAACGAAGTTAAAGATTCAGTTACTAGACTTGCACAAAAAGCGCGTGCTGCAGGCATTCACTTGATAGTTGCAACACAGCGTCCTTCGGCCGATGTTGTTGCAGGCCTTATCAAAGCCAACTTTCCGGCTAGGATTTCATTCTTGGTATTCTCGAAGATTGATTCGAGGATAATTTTAGATGCAGGCGGCGCAGAGAGGCTTCTTGGAAAAGGGGATATGCTCTTTTTAGAGCCTGGAACGTCAAATCTTGTGAGGCTTCAGGGTGCCCTTATCTCTGATGAAGAGAGAGAGGGGATAACCGATTTCGTGAAATCTCAGGGACAGCCTCACTATAACGAAGAAATCACTTTTGTAGAAGAACAAGAAGGTGACTCTGATCTGGATGATGAGAAAGACGAGCTTTACCAACAGGCGCTACGAACGATTGCCGAAAGTGGTCAGGCTTCAATCTCTATGCTACAGAGAAAGCTCAAAATAGGCTACAACAGGGCGGCTCGAATAGTTGAGATTATGGAAAAAGAAGGGGTTGTCGGTCCGCAGGAAGTCGCTGGAAAACCAAGGGAAGTATTCATTGATCCAAGTCAGGTTGAAGAGAGGTAATAATGTCTAAAAAATTATTCACCATATGTCTTTTATTATTTGTATTATCTATTGAAGTTCACGCTGAAGAGAATTTGAATGCTGTTATAGACGGTATTCAGAAAAAGTATGAACAAATTAATAATTTCCAAGCCTTGTTTACTCAGGAATCAGAAGTAAAGGCATTAAATAAAACCCAGTTAGCACAGGGCGAGGTCTGGTTTAAAAAACCTGGCAAAATGAGATGGAATTACAATTCACCTAACAAAGATCAAATCGTTTCTGATGGTAAGACTCTATGGTTTTATGATGAGGAAGAAGAGCAGGTCATAGAAACGCCTCTTGCTCAGGTATCAGAGACACAGTCCACCACAACTCTTCTCTCCGGATTAGGAAACATCAAGCAGCTTTTTAATGCGAGCTTTGCAGAATCCGTGGATATTAATCCAAACGGAAGCTATTTGGTTGATTTGGTACCGAAAGGTGATGAGGAATATAACAAGGTTACTATTTCCGTCAATAAAACTGACATGATGGTGAATACACTTTATTTATATGACCCCTTTGGTAACCTCACAACAGTAAAACTTGCGGATATCAAAGTAGATGGTGGTGTGTCCGATTCTCTTTTTAACTTTAAGACTCCGGACGGAGCTGAAGTTGTAAAACCTCCATCCTTTTAATAATCCATATCTCCAATTTTGATAGATTCTAAAGAGTTGGTACTAGAGTTAGCGGTCTATCTCGCCAAGTACGATATCAAGGCTGCCGATCGCAGCAATTACGTCAGCGACTAAACTGCCCTCTACCATTTTAGAAAGAGCCTGCATGTTTACAAATGATGGCCCCCTTACACGCATTCTGTAAGGTTTTCCTGAGCCGTCACTTATCAAGTAATAAGATAACTCTCCTTTAGGGTTTTCAACGGCGTGTTGTATCTCCCCCGCAGGCGGCTTAAATCCTTCATACACTATTACAAAATGTCTTATAAGTGATTCCATTTTGGTATAGGTAAGTTCCTTCTCAGGCAAAACAATATCAGGGAGATCCGCAATGAAAGGTCCGTCAGGGAGGTTGTCTATAGCTTGTTGTATGATCTTTAAGCTCTGATGCATTTCCTCCATCCTGCATAGATAACGGGAGTAAGCGTCACCCTCGTTTGCTACAGGGACTTCAAAGTCATAGTTCTCGTATCCTAAATATGGAGTGGCTTTTCTCACGTCATACGGCACACCGCTACCTCTCAGAGCCGGGCCGGTGAGACCTAAATCAATCGCGTCTTCAGCACTAATGACTGCAACACCTTTTGTTCTTTCTATCCATATCTTGTTTCTAGTTAGCAGGTTTTCTACTTCGGTTAGTGTCTTAGGGAATATCTTTAGAAAATTTCTTACTACTTCTTCAAAGTTATCAGGCAAATCAAGTGGAAGCCCTCCCACTCGAGGATAAGAAGTGGTTAGCCTTGCTCCGCAGACGGTCTCTAATATGTCATATATTCTTTCTCTTTCTTTAAAGCAATAAAGGAAAGCACTCATTGCCCCTAGATCAAGAGCATTGGTTCCAATCCCTACTAAATGCGACTCAATTCTTCCAAGTTCAAAGAGTATAACTTCAGCTGTTTTAGCTCTTTGGGGTATTTCGTCTTCAATTCCAAGTAGTTTTTCAACAGCAAGTATGTATCCAATGTTGTTACATATGGATGCAATGTAGTCCATCCTATCCGTATAAGGCAGGCATTGTTGGTAAGTAATATGCTCACATAATTTCTCAATGCCCCTGTGAAGATAGCCAATATAAGGCACAGCCTTTACAACCATCTCTCCGTCTAAGTGGAGCACAATTCTTAAAACACCATGCGTAGCTGGGTGCTGAGGTCCCATGTTGAGCATCATGGTCTCAGTACGGGTACCGTCTTCATGTATTATTGATTGATCTTCACTTATGAATTCAACTCTTTCCATTAATCAACGCCGTCCTCAAGAGCCTTTTCAAATGACTCCTTTGAAGCTTCACGGTTTCTTACATCAAAATCTTTTCTAAGGGGGTATGGTTTATAATCTTCGGGCATAAGAATTCTTCTAAGATCCGGGTGCCCTGTAAATTCAATTCCAAACATATCGTATACTTCTCTTTCCAACCAATCAGCACTACTCCAAATGGATACAACCGAGTCAATCTTTGGGTCATCATCAGTCAGCTCAGCTTTGAGCCTTATCCTGATATTCTCCTCACAATCAGGTCCGAATCTGTGTATATGGTAGACAACTTCATAGCGGGGTGATTTAACTTCAAGATAATCAACAGCAGTTAAATCAGCTAAAAAAGTAAACTCCAAATTGTCTTTGAGGTGTTTGCAGAATCTATGGATTTGGTCTTTGTTTATAATAAGAGTAGTTTCATTTCTGTACTCTTTGATATCCAAAATGTCTTGCGGAAACTCCTTTTGTAGCAAGCTGACCGCCTGTTCTAAATCAAAACTCATACTACAGGGGCCCCTTTCATTTCTATTTTCTTCTGGATCTTCATAACGGCATCAATTAGTGCTTCAGGTCTTGGAGGGCAGCCTCCTACATAAACATCAACAGGAAGGAACTCGTCTATTCCCTGTATAACCGCATAGCTGTCAAAAGGACCGCCCCCGCATGTGCAAGAGCCCATTGCAATTACCCATTTTGGCTCTGGCATCTGGTCATAAATTCTTCTGCATACCGAGGCCATTTTATACGTAATTGTTCCCGAAACTATCATTAAGTCAGCTTGACGCGGGGAAAATCTAGCAACCTCGGCTCCAAATCTTGAAAGGTCGTATCTTGAGGCAAAAACTCCCATCATCTCAATAGCGCAACACGCTGTTCCAAAGGGCATTGGCCAAAGGCTATTTTTTCTTCCCCAGTTTGCGAAAGCTTCTATTGTTGTTGTTAAAAAACCTTCTCCACCAACTAGTGGATCTGCATTTACTCCCAATCTAATGCTCCTTTTTTAATAACATAAAAATATCCTGCCATTATTACTATAAGAAAAACAATTAATTCAACTAAAGCTAGGATTCCTAAATCTTTAAAGACCACTGCCCAAGCAAAAAGGAACACAGCTTCAACGTCAAATAGTATAAATAGTGCTCCAACTAAATAATATTTTATTGAAAATTTTCCTCTGGTATCCCCAGTCGGGGCCATTCCAGATTCATATGGCGCAAGCTTGCCTTTGGCTTTTCTTTTTGGTCCTAACTGCGAAGAAAGCCCAAGCATTATTGAAGCAAGGCCAATTGCAAATATTAGTATTAGTAGAATTGGTATATAGTCGTAAAGCACTGCATTATGTTATGTGGAATGTAAAAATTGTCAAGATAAAAAACCACCTATTCTTGAGCAATTTATGGTAATTGGTACTTAATTCATACATCGACCTAGTATTTTTAGTTTACTGCTGATGATAAGAGCAGAATAGTGTAATATTTGTGTTAGACTTAATAAAAAAATATGGAGGAGTTTTATGTTAAAGATTCTCGCTATCCTAGTTCTTACCATTGGTTTCGCCTTTAATTCAGTAGCTGACGTTATATTTGAAATGGACCAGAGTCAGGTTGATCCGGAGGCTACTCATAAAACAAAGGGTATGGTGAAGGGTAATAATTTCAAAATGGAATTTTATGAAAATGGAGAAAAACTCGATGGTGCTATGATCTATCATGGTGATAAAAAAGAGATGATTATGGTAAATCATCAAGATAAATCCTATGTTGTTTTAGATAAGGCTACTATGAATGAGCTTGCTGGAGTTATGGCTGAAGCAATGAGTCAATTTGAAGAAGCAATGAAAGATGCAAGTCCAGAAGAAAGAGCTATGATGGAGAAAATGATGAAAGGAAGAATGCCAGGTGCAGGAGAAAGCCAAACTGTCGAACCTGTTATCAAAAAGGCCGGTAGTGGAAAAGTAAACAGTTATAGCTGCACAAATTATGATGTATATCGTGGTGATGAGAAAACAAGCCAGCATTGTGTAGCTTCTTGGGAGAGTATTGAAGGTGGGGCTGAAATGAAAACAGTTATGGTTGAAATGTCACAATTTATGGATCAATTAAGCAAGTCATTCAAAAATAATAAAGGAATGTTCGGACAACAAATGAAGTTTGAAAATAATGTATTCAAGCAGATTGAAAAGATGAACGGCTTCCCTGTACAGAGCGTAGATTACGGAAATGGAGTAGTAATAAGTGAATCAGAATTAGTTTCGTCAAAGAAAACTACAGTTAATACCTCAGATTTGGAGCCTCCAGCTGGTTATAAACAACAGAGAATGGACTTGAACTAGATTTTAAACAAAGGAGAATCTTGCATGCATTTAAAGAAAATCTTTGAGGTCAGTTTGAACAATTTAGGGTATATGATTTTATTCATTGTTTTTTGTTTTATCGTGCTATTGCCAATACAAGATTCTATCGCAGTAAAATCCACTTGTGATTTTCAACATAAAGAGTGTTTCACAGAAGCTGGTTTTCCTGCATGTTATAAAAAAATTGATATAGAAAAATACTATCAATTTGTTGAAGAGGAAAAGCCTGAGATAGCCGAACAGATTGTAAATGATGATAAGAAGTGTGTGAAATTGACAGGGAATGAAAAAGCTTTTTTACAAGATAAAGGCGGCGGCTATGTGAAGTTCGGCATAAGAGGTCAAAACACGACCTTTTGGGCGAAGAGGGAAGCTCTTTTTGCAAGATAATCTTTTAGCCATAATACATGGTTTTTATTCTAAACCCTATCTAAGAACTACCTGGGACATTAATTGAAAATAAGACTAAATAAGTATCTTTCCATGTGCGGTGTTTCGTCTAGAAGGGGTGCAGACGATCTCATTTCTGATGGGGTTGTAAATGTTAACGGTAAGAATGAAAGAAATCTAGGGTCCACAATAGATCCAGATAATGATGTAATCAGAGTTCGCGGTAAAATAATTAAGCCTGAGCAAAACAGATATCTAATTCTCAATAAACCAAAACTCTACATTACTGCTCTTGGTGAGGGGCAGGACGAAAAAAGGACCATACAAGAATTGATTACCGAAATACCTGAAAGAGTCTATCCTGTTGGTAGGCTGGACTATGATGTAGAGGGAGTAATACTCTTAACTAATGATGGAGAGCTTGCAAATAGAGTTCTTCATCCAAGTTTTGAACTCAAAAAGACTTATTTTGCGATAGTTAAAGGCAATGTTAGCAATGCTAAGTCACTCCGAATGGCACAAGGAGTAAAACTTGAAGACGGATATGCAAAGCCTGACTCCATCAAGCTTCTCAAAACAGATAAAATCTCCAGTACTTTAGAAATTTCTTTTCATGAGGGCAGAAATCATCTGGTTAAACGATTTTTTGCGGAGTTTATGCACCCGGTTAGACAGCTCAGAAGAATGTCGGTTGGTCCACTCAGTATTGGAAATCTTGAGAGAGGCCGATGGAGAGATATAACTGGTAAAGAGCTCAAAAATCTCAAGAAAGCAGTGGGTCTTGAAAACTGAGCATTACCTGTATCAATAGCAAGAATTATGGTAGGATTCTCTGGTGATTCTGAGTTAAATCGCCAGTATGTATTAATTCTAGTTTCCAAAGGTAAATCCAATTATGTTTATTACATTTGAAGGTGTAGAAGGGAGTGGAAAGAGTACTCAAGCCAAACTTCTAGTAGAGTTCCTTTCTCAATGCGGATACAAAGTCACTCTAACACGTGAGCCTGGATGGGGACGCTTGGGAGAATTAATCAGAAAGATGATACTTGATGAAAGGGATCTAGATCTTGACCCCTTTTCAGAGCTCTGCCTTTTTTGTGCAGACAGAGCGCAACATGTTAGAGACTTTATCAAGCCCAAACTTCAAGATGGTGAGATTGTAATCTGTGACAGATATTTTGACTCGACTGTTGTGTATCAGGGGCACGGCAGAAAACTTGATAAACGGTTAGTTAACAAGATTGCAACAGCCTCAACTCTTGATCTTCTTCCTGACATTACATTCCTATTGAATCTTCCTGTAAGGACCGGTCTTACAAGGCTGCAAACTAGAGGGGAGATTACTAAAATGGATGAAGAGCCATTGGAGTTTCATGAGATGATAAGACAGGGTTATATGTTATTAGCTAGAAGAGAGCCAGAGAGAATAAAAAAGATCAATGGTGATAGAGATAGTTCGGAAATTCATGAAGAGATAAGTGGCATTGTAATAAATTCGATCGCAAAGAAAAGTTAATAGCTTCTTATCAATTATACAGATAAAGAGATACAAATGTTAAACGATGAAATAAAAGGACATGATTTTCAAAAGGAAATACTAAAAAGAGCAGTAAGTGAGAATCTTATTTCTCATTCATATTTGTTTTCTGGTCCTGACGGCATTGGTAAAAAACTTGTAGCAAATGAATTTGCTAAATTAATAAATTGTCAGACTGGTGGTTCACTTGAGTCAGATGGCTGTGATTGCAGCTCATGTTCAAAAATAGACAAAGGCATCCACCCTGACGTAATTTACGTTCAGTTTGAAGGGGTTAAAAACATCAAGGTAGAACAGATTAGAGAGGGAGTTGAAGATAGGCTTTTTCTTAAATCTTTTGAAGGTAAATACAAAGTTGTAATAGTTGATGAAGCTGAAAGGATGAGTAATGGAGCGCAAAATGCGTTCTTAAAAACACTGGAAGAGCCGCCTCCCAATTCAGTAATAATTCTTATTACCTCAAATCCGGATTCTCTTTTGCCAACAATACGTTCCAGATGTCAGCTCATCAGGTTCAATGCTTTACCTGAAGAATTGATTTTTGATGAACTCAAGAAAAGGGATGCCCTTTCATTAGAAGAAGCCCATATATGCTCTAAGTTGTCAAATGGTAGTCTCGGAAGAGCTTTTATGATGGATAGCGATTTGATAGAGTGGAGAAAAGAGTTGATTCAGTTTTTAATGCACCTCAAACCTCACTCTGCCATGAGGGTTATAGGACTGGCTGAATACATGCCTCTCACCTCGACTCCTGAAGATATGGAGAGAATGACCCTTGCATTTGAATTTATTTCCCTCTGGCTTCGCGATCTTATGTTGATAAAGACTGATTCTGATAAGAAAGGGATTACAAACATAGATTTGATAGAATCAAGTAACCAAATAGCAGAAAAATGGGATCTTGATAACATTTTAGATAAAATGGGCGCTTTAGAGAAAACCCGAAATGATATTTACCATTTAAATGCAAACAAACAGCTTTCATTTGAGAATCTTTTTATAAGGATAGCTAGTTAGGGTATTATCATAGCCCTTGAGTTTCTAATTAAGAGAGTTTCTAATGAAGGGAAGAAGAAATATTATGGAGATTAATGTTTATGTCTAAATCTTTTTATGTTACGACTCCAATTTATTATGTAAATGACGTGCCCCATATTGGTCACGCATACACAACCATTGCAGCTGATGTTATTGCCAGGTTCAAAAGACTTCAAGGAAATAATGTTTTTTTCCTTACTGGGACTGACGAGCATGGGCAGAAGATTGAGACAACAGCTAAAGCAAACGGTATGACCCCAATAGAGCTTGCAGACAAGGTGGTTACAAGATTTCAAGATCTCTCAGGATTGCTCAATATTACCAATAATGATTTTATAAGGACTACTGAAGAGAGACATAAGATTTCTGTAGCAGAGATTTTCAGAAGAGTAGAAGAGGCAGGTGATATTTATCTCAGCGAATATGAAGGCTGGTATGACGTAAGGAATGAAGCTTTTATTACTGAGACCCAGCTTGAAGAGATTATGGCTATTCCTGAGGATAAACGTCCAATAATTGAGAAAGTAAAAGAAGAAAGTTATTTCTTCAGACTTTCAAAATATCAGGAACCTCTACTTGAACACTATAAAAAACACCCCGAATTTGTTCAGCCCGGTTACAGGCTAAATGAGGTCGCCCGATTTGTAGAAGGGGGCCTGCGCGATCTTAGTATAAGCCGTACAACTTTTACATGGGGCATTCCTGTTCCTGGAAATTCAGACCATGTGATCTATGTTTGGTTCGACGCTCTTACCAATTACATAACCGGTGTTGGATTTCCTGATAACGAGGAAATGTTTAAAGAGAACTGGCCCGCTGATGTGCACCTTGTGGGTAAAGATATACTAAGGTTCCATGCAGTATATTGGCCCGCGTTTTTAATGTCAGCCGGTATCGAACTTCCAAAAACAGTCTTTGCCCACGGTTGGTGGACTGTAGAGGGGGAAAAGATGTCTAAATCTGTTGGTAATGTTGTAGACCCTTATCAGGTTGTTGAGGAATTTGGCGCGGATGTGTTCAGGTATTTTCTGCTGAGAGAAATTCCGTTTGGGCAAGATGGAGATTTTTCCAAAAGAGCAATAATCTCAAGAGTAAACGGTGAGCTTGCAAACGGTCTTGGTAATTTGGTTAGTAGAACACTTGGCATGATCGAGAAATATTTTGACGGTAAAGTTCCTGAGGCAGGTGATCTTAATTCTGAAGACGAAAGTGTCAGAGATAAAGCTTTTACAATGGTTGACGTTTTTGAAAAAGAAATGGACGAAATTGCTTTTCATAAAGCATTAGTTGTCCTATGGGATTATATTGCCGATGTGAATAAATATGTTGATGAGTCAGCTCCATGGACTCTCGCTAAAGAAAAAAATCAGGAAAGATTAAGCACCGTGCTCTGGACTATAGTTCAGGCGATCGGAGTTGTAACAATATTAATTTATCCTTTTATGCCGGAGTCTGCAGAGAAGGTATGGGAACGATTAGGATCTGCAGAACCGATAAATTCCAAGCTGCTTTCTGACACTAAAGATTGGGGTATTGTAAAATCCGACCAGACCGTGGAAAAAGGACAGAGCCTCTTCCCACGTTTTGAAGATAAATAGCTTGCTTGAATAGTTGAGGATTTTATTCTCAAGTGCGACTTTTGTTAATTTATGCCTTTTTTGACTTAAACGAGAAAGTCGATTTGGGGGAAAATAATCTGCGAGCACATACTATGTGTTTGAGTGCCAGCTTTTCATATGTTCCGCGTGTGTTTCGAGATAAGATCCTTCCGTAAAATGCCCGTTGTGAAAATCAATATCAAGGTGATGTGTTTGTAAATACATCATCGCAAAAATTGAAGGAACCGTTGCAGGAAATTTCCCAAAAGTGTCGTAAATGTACTGAGCCATTGTTGTTACGCATTCTTTGAATTCTTCATTGTGAACTTTCCCGCTCTTTCTCACACCAGCATTGTTTTTGTAAGGCCCAGGAGTATCGGGGTTGTAAGGCCCACCGGGGCCGAACTTGCGCTCTGAAAGAGCCTCGACCGCTGCCCGCATATCTTTATAATGTGGCGGACAATAGCCTTCAAAGACTCCTGGAAGCCCTGTTACATTCGGGAGCGGCCAGCGTTCATCTACGTCGAAGCTGAAACCCAGTCCCGGTACCTCGGGGTCGCCGCTTGCGCCTAAGACGCTGAAAGGATTAATCCCGTCGAACATCCATCCCCCAAGTCCCATTGCCTGTTGCATGAGCATTCCGGCATAGCATGAGGTAGATATCTCAACCGTAACTTCGGAAAGCGTTAACTGATCTACGAAAGTCAGGGGATAGGGGTTTTCTATGTCGACAATTGAACTGAACTTCTCTATACCGGGAATTGGTGTTTTATTAATATCGTCATATATACATGCTCCATTCTGGACTAAGTACATAAGGCTTGCGATATGATGCTGGGCAGCGTCTGCAACCGGAATTATGAGGGTGCTACCCGGGACATTTGCGCACCAAGTGTTATGCATTTCCATATGCTCCGGGGTTTGAGGAATATTAAGACGTTTATCAGAGAGTTTTTGTATTCGTGATTTGTGAGCCTTTAAATAGTCGTTTAGATCAATTCTCCCTTGGATGTCTCGTTCAGCGAGCGACGGTGCATCTCGAGTAGTCAGGAAATATGTCCCATTATCATCAGTGTAGAAAAATTCGGTTGTGTGAAACCCGGCGGCTGAAGGGAATGTGCGGCCCCCGGCACTAGAGGTGTAATTCGGTATATGAGGCAGGTAATTCTTGTTATAGGGTATGAGATCAAGCCAACCCGTATTGCCTGCAACTGTGGTCAGTATCATCATCTGCTCAAGCTCGGTCAGTGGAAGCGGGTCATGTTTTGATGAAAACTTAAGCGGGCCGTCAGGTATATTTGCTCCTACTGAGAAGCGTCTTGAGCGTCTTCCGTGAATTGACTCAATTAACGGGAACTGAACAGCATTTTTAAGACCTGGAGGGGTTTTGGGGACTCCGTCAAGTAGAACTTTCCCTTTGTTCTTAAGTTTCTCCCCTGTTGAGGGCATCTTGCAGCTTGACAGAATGCCTCCGCTTGCCATTAACAAGCCTCCTATAATAATTCGGCGGTTCATCCCGAAAGGGGATAGTTTCTTAGAATTAGTTGACATCTAGGATGCCTCCTTAGTTGGTAATTGTTGCACTTTGGTCAGACTTCTCATCCTATTTTCTAACAATGTAATAATAGTTAATTGGATCGTGGGGCTGTTCTTTAACGTCTACTTGAGCAAACCCCGCATTTTTTAACATATCAATAGCTAGTTCCTTTCCCCACATAGCTCCTAAACCTTTTCCATTTTGCGATAGAGATACTGTCATACAGTGCATACATGAGGTTGTGTACAGAAGTGGACCAAGTGGGTGGTCCATATTATTGTGAACATGACTTGAACCGGCAATATCCTGCATTAAATAAACGCCGTCATCTTTTAGGGCCCTATTTATATTAGCAAGGACTCTATCGGGGTCGGCTTGATCATGAACAGCGTCAAATGTAGTTATAAAGTCGAACTTCTCTACATCATCGATTTCAGCAACATCTTTAGCAATCAACTTAACATTTTTTAACCCATGCTCTGCTGCGTGAGCCATACCCCTTTCAACAGCCTCTTGAGAAATGTCATATCCAGTAAATTGGCCGTTAGGGAATTCTTTGGCCATATGTACTAGAGCAAACCCACTCCCGCAACCAACGTCCAGAACCTCAATTCCTTCTTCAAGCTTTTCTTTGATACCGGGTATTAATGGAAGGGTCTGGTCTAAGAGAGGAGCTATAACTGTCTGATTGCTCTCATCCGACATTACCTCATGGAAACGCTCAAAGGCTTCATAGGGCACCCCTCCTCCGTTTTTGAAGCAATCTACTATTTTGTCCTCTACAGAGCCCAATACCGAAATCCACTGTGCTGTTACTGCAATGTTGTTGGGTACGGCAGCTCGAGTAAGCCAGGCGGCATGCTCTTGAGGTAGAGAATAAGTTTTGTTTTCAGAGTCATAATCTATGATTTCTCCCGTTACCATTGCTCCGAGCCATTCCCTGACATAGCGCTCGTCCAGACCAGAAGCCTGTGCGATTTCTTCGCTTGTAGATGGCTCAAGCTTATTCATAACATCAAACAGCCCGGTTCTATAGCCGATGGAAATCATCAAGTTTAACGCCCCATGATTTAATATGGTCATCATTCTCTCGGCAAATGCACCGGATTTCGCTTCGTCAATATTTATCCCGCAGTTACTACACATATATAAATACCCCCTAAGGTGTTTGTTGACAGACAGGTCTGTCTGTAATTTAATAAAAAAATTATTTTACAAGGTACTGTATTAACCTTGCAGCTTTTTCGATTGGCCAAACATCGTTATAATTCTTGCTCGCAACTATTGCTCCTTCTGCTATCAGGTGGTAATTGTCTACCAAATCATCTATATCGAGGTGTTGGTATTTTGTATCTGAATCTTTTAAATCTTGGATGACATCCCTTAATATAGAGCGAAATCTGTCGTCATGGAGTTTTACTTCCTTACGTATGGGATGGCTTGGATCTGTAATTTCTACAGCCATATTCCCAAAGGCGCATCCCCTGAAATCAGTAGCTTTCATATATTCTAATACACCATTGATTATTGACATATACCTCTCAAATGGATCAGTTATACCGTTTACCATGTTTTTGGTAGCATTTGTATCAATACGGTCGCGTTCTCTTAGGTATTCGACTCCAAGATCCTCTTTGGATTTAAAATTGCTGTAGAATGTAGCTTTAGCAACACCTGATTCCTCGATTATCTGATTTATCCCGGTTTGATGATACCCTTGGCGATAAAACAGATCATTCGCAGCTTCAATGATACGATCTTTGCTCGATAGCCTTGCCTTTTTTTGCATGACTCAGATATTACAATAGACAGACTGGTCTGTCAAGCAGTTTTTTTATTTATGTAAAATAATTCCTATGTTACAATCACAGATAGAATAATTAATACATCCTGTGTAAAATTTATTTCTGCTATTAATTTCCTGGACTCGGAGGCTGGATATGAGTGATAAATGCTGCATTAATGTATTTGACGATGGACCGTTAGGAATTGAGGAGCTTGAGACATTAATCACTCCTAATGGCGATGAGTTAGAGGTAAAAAAGAGAATAGCGCTTTGTAGATGCGGAGCTTCTCAGACTAAACCTTTTTGTGACGGAACGCATAAAAAGATAGGGTTCTCTAGTAAAATCGAGAAATCTGAAAGTAACCAAGACAATGATGAGGGTAGAAGGGCAATCAGAATATTTATGAATGGTCCTTATGAAGTATCAGGAGATATAGAATTAAATATCAAAGACGAGATGAGTCTTTCAAATGACGACCCGTACTACCTTTGCAGATGCGGAGCCTCAGAAAATAAACCTTTTTGTGATGGGTCACATAAGAAAATAAATTTTTCAGACGAATAACATTCACAACTAAAAATTAGGAGAATTAATTATGGCATTAACACCCTCAACAATGCTCCCTTTAGGTACAAAAGCTCCGGAATTTAAACTCATTAACGCTGTAGATGAAACAGAATATCATCTAAATGAACTTGTTTCTGAGAAAGCTACGGTGATTATGTTTATATGTAATCACTGCCCATACGTAAAACATGTGCAGGAAGGACTGGTAGAATTAGCCAATGATTATATCCCTCACGGTGTTTCTTTTATTGCTATAAATTCTAATGATGTCGAGAATTACCCTGCAGATCATCCTGATAAAATGAAAGAAGATGCAGAGCGGTTAGGTTATCCTTTTCCTTATCTTTTTGATGAAACTCAGGAAGTAGCACAGGCATATGACGCGGCATGTACACCTGATTTTTATATATTCGATGGTGATTTGCTATGTGTTTACAGAGGGCAGATGGATCATTCACGGCCGGGTAATGGAAAGCCAGTTACTGGAGAGCATATCAGGGAAGCTCTGGACAAATTATTAAATGGTGATCCGGTAGGTGAGGAGCAGATACCGAGTATTGGATGTAATATCAAATGGAAATGATTTAATAGTTAAGTTCAATGCTTGTCAGGTTCTTCTTTCACGGGATTTCTGATCTGACGAAATTCTTCAGTTACCTGTTCCATGGTTTTAAATTCATAGTTTCCAGATTCGATTGCTCCGGTTCCAAAAATGAGTAATGCCTCTCCCGCATTGTTAATGAGGCTGATTACATACTCTGGTCCGTAGTATTCCATAAGATTGGCAGAACTGCCTTCGTCTAATAAAACAGTTCCGTCTCTCTCTATGTAAAACTTGAAATCCATTTCAAACCCAAAATATACTGAGAGATAAATCCAGCCGTTCTTTCTGCTCCCGACTACATACGTAGAATCATCTGATTGAAAACGCAACTGGAAATTGTGCTCGTTATAGTAGTATTCTTTATCGGCCAATTTTAACAGTGTTTGAATCGTATCTGCTAATTTAGTTGCTTTCATTTTAATTTTTCTACCTCTTGCAAAGAATAGTCCATAAAAAGTTGTAAATATAGGATGAATTCATATATCAGAAGGGTTCTATATAGAAGACCTTCTTGAAATAGCTTTATACTAGACTATTATGATTGCGAGCTAGATAAAATAGAGTTTGGATAAAAAATGACAAAATCAATACAATCAATTTCGTTAATTCCGGTGTTTGGCATCCCGGAGATTAAACCGAATGATGATTTAGCAGAGATAATACATAATGCGGCCACAGATTCAGGACTCATGTTAGAGCAGGGTGATATCTTAGTTGTTGCTCAAAAAATAATTTCTAAAGCTGAGAATAGGATTGTAGATTTGGACAAGGTGGAGCCTTCTCCCTTTGCCCATACATTATCGAAAGAAGTAAGTAAGGATCCCCGATTAATAGAAGTAATACTTAGTGAAACTACAAAGATAATTAAGATGGATCAAAGAAAACCTGAAAAGGGAAGACTCATAGTAGAGACGCGCGGTGGAGTTATATCAGCAAACGCCGGAGTTGATACTTCAAACGTTTCAGGTGGTGATATGGTTACTCTTCTGCCGATAGATTCGGACAAATCAGCTGATATCCTCGCAGAAGGTTTTAAAGAAAAATTAGGATTTGAAGTTGCTGTGATTATTACTGATACCGTGGGAAGACCTTGGCGTGATGGATTGGTCGATATCGCTATAGGTTGTTCAGGTATAAAGGCCTTGAAGGACTATAGAGGTGAAACAGATTCAAAGGGTTTTGAATTAAACGCTACTGTTATGGCAGTAGCAGATGAAATAGCATCAGCCGCAGGCCTTCTGATGGAAAAGGCGGAATCTGTACCCGTCATAATTGTAAGAGGGTATGGTTATGAGGCTAAAGGAAAAGGAGCAAAGGAGCTTATAAGAAACCCTGAAGACGATTTATTTCGTTAGTAGTCAATCCCAGATAAATCCCCTTATTAGTAGCAACTAAATACCTGTAAGTCTCAGTGCTTTTTCTTATTGTGTATATTACAAATGATGCATGATCTCGAAAATTTATTTATAAAGATAGCCCACAGAGGCGCAAGCGCATATGAACCTGAGAACACTCTCAGGTCTTTTGAGCGGGCAATTGAACTAAATGCCGATATGATAGAGCTTGATGTGAGACAATCCATTGATGGCCACCTTGTAGTTATGCATGATGAGACTGTGGATAGAACAACTGATAGTTCAGGTCTTGTCGCTCTAAAAACATTATCCGAATTAAAAGACCTGAATGCTGGGAAGGGAGAACGAATCCCGACTCTTAATGAAGTTATAGAGCTTGGTATGGGTAGAGCAAAGTTTGTTCTAGAATTAAAAGAGAATGGTGTAGAGGATAAAGTTGTTGAGCTAATACACAATAATAATTTATTGGATGAAGTGTTTGTTGTGTCGTTTAAGCCGAATAGACTGAAAATGATAAAGGAGTTAGAGCCTAAGGTTAAGACCGGTTTGATTTTATTTGCATCTTTAGACCCCATTAGACTTGCTAAAAATTGTGGAGCAGACGTTGTTGCACCCTTTCGTTGGTTTATCACAAAAGGTTTGGTTGAACGAGCAAGACAAAACGGACTTCATACATTTACCTGGACTGTAGATGAGACATTGAAAGCTCAGAGTTTAAAAAAAATGGGAGTAAATGGAATAGTTACAAATAAGCCTGACATCATCTAAGCCAGTATCTAACTTTTCTTGATTTGCAATATCTACAGCACTCTAGCTGACATTATTTAGCCAGTAATACAACTGATATAATAGCGAATCCAATTCCTGCAACCTCTCTCAATTCCAATTTCTCCCCTAAAAATATTAAAGCAAGGACAACTGTCAGAGCTGGGTATGCTGCAGATAGCGGTGCTACTATTGAGAGTTTTGCATACTTGAGAGCTATGATGAATAGAACTGTTCCGATCCCCCAGCATAGCCCCATCAAAAGAGCTGGAATATTAATCGCAAAGTTAGTAAATATTGTGTTTCTATTATAAATGACGAATGTTGTAAAAACAGTGAGAGTACCTACAGCCTCAAAGAAGTAGACCCTGAACGGAATGTCTTTTAATGAAGCCAGTTTGCCGAAGAAGCTACCAAAAGAAAAGCATACAATCGCCAAAAGTATCATGAGAAACCATCTTTCTCCCATTTTAATCTCCTATAATATGATTTTGATTTCAGAGTAATCGCTGTATTTGAATTCAGACATTAACATGCTTTTAACCGTTCCTGAACACCTTCTTAATCTTAAAGTGTGGTACTAAGAATGCCACCTCTTATTCAATCCGTAACACGCCCATAACCTTGGGTCCTTCTTGGCTTACTTAGGGTGATTAAAAATCACCCTAAGTCTTTTTTTAGTAGATATTCACTTTAATCATATCTTAACTATTTTGTGATAATATTGATATGTATTGCTAAGTTAAACCACTTTTTTCCAAGGGGAAATGTCGTATGAGCGAAATATTAGAATACAAACCTGGGACTTTTTGCTGGCCAGAATTAGTAGCTTCAGATTCTGGTAAGGCGAAAGAATTTTATTCAAAGCTTTTTAGTTGGGACATTACTGATGTGCCGATTGGTAATGACAACGTTTATTCCATGGCTTACATAAGAGGTAAAGAGGCGGCAGCACTTTATCAAATGTGGCCTGAGCAGGTAGACCAGGGGGTTCCCACACATTGGGCTAGTTATATATCGGTTTCTAATGTAGACGAAGTTGTGGAAAAAGCTGAATCATTGGGTGCGACTATAGTTGTTTCGCCTATGGATGTGTTTGATGCCGGAAGAATGGCATTTCTGAAAGATTCCCAGGGAGCTATTTTTTTGCGGTGATAAAACTTAATAAAGATCCAGAATAACATCTTCATTGTTAACACTGGATTTAGAGCGAACTTTTCCTTGTAGTGTTTTTGGTTCTTACATGAAAATCTGGGGGCTTGTTTTCAACCCATTTCACAAACTTCTGTACATTTTCATTTTCAAGAATACGCTCAATAGTGTGATAGTAATTTAATAGTTCCCGTTCAGTAAAGTTGGCATGGATTTGTCGGTGACAGACTCTATGCAAGAGTACTATTTGTTTCCCCTTAAATGTTTTTGGTATTAGGTGGTGTTTGCTTGGTTTTTTAGGAAGGGAGCGTTTGCATAAAGGGCAAATATTAATATCGTTCATCTTCTTCAAAATGTATCCGAAATGTATTAAAAATTCATCTGTCGTCTTTTGATAAATGGTGTATGTACTTGATCTTTTTTGTAATTTCCCGTTAGTGCGTACATTATAATGTTTATTCCCAATCTGATAGCTCTTTCTCTTTGAGCCTCCCCGCCTGGAACAACTTCAAACTCCCATTTGCCAAATTCATCTTCAGACCATGCTCCACCTAAATCATTCCTAGAGTAGAAAACTGCTGTCCTATCTTCATCTCTGAATGTGATTCCTTCAAGGTATGGTTGAATTACTTTTCTCCCGCTTACTGAATTTAAGAGATAGAAAGATTTATAAACTACATGGTCATGCCCTATTGGTGTAAGGGGAATTTCTGGCATTATATTTACTAGTTCCTCTCTTATCTGTTTATCAAAGCTTGAATTTTCTTTACCCGAAGCATCGTCAATTATTAAAGTCCCCCCCAATTTAAGGTATTTTCTGATCTTTCTTCTTTCTTCAGGAGAAAAGGATTCAAAACTGCCATCTCCTGCTAAATAAAGGAAGGGATAATCAAATAGATTAGGGTCAGTTAGAGATAACGTCTTTTTGTTGTAAGAAACCTGCACACTTGTTCTTAGCTCAAGCGAGCTCATTAATCTTTTATATGCTCTTGGTCTCGGATCCGAGTTCCCATTGTATGCAATTTGGGCAAATTGGAACTGTGAACCTTCATAGAGACCTAGGAGAGGAAGTATCAAGACTGCCAAGCTGATAGCCGCAACTTTCCTTATAAAATCCTTATGTGTTAACACAACACTAAAATATTGAGGGGTTTAAAGCTTAGTGTCAAGCAAATACAACAAAACTATGTTAATCAGAATATATCCTGATTAAAGTTAGGGGGGTCAAAATATCAAGCGGATCTTCTAAATCATAAAAAGCCTATAACAGGCTTTTGAAAAAGAAGTCTACTCAGAGCCAGCAGCTTTCATAACTTTTGTTGCTTGAGGCCCTTTTGGTCCGTCTGTTATTTCAAACTCTACAGCTTCACCTTCTGCTAGGCTCTTATAACCGTCGCCTTCGATAACACTGTAATGAACAAATACGTCTTTATCTATCTCGTCGGACTGGATAAATCCGTATCCTTTAGAACTGTTAAACCATTTTACTGTTCCCTGCATTAAATAAATTCCTCCTAGAAAATCTACTTCGAGAGGTTAATATCGCACTTTTTGAAGAATTTGTCAACAAGTTTTTGAAGATTTGATAGGAAGACTAGATTGCGATAGTGTTATATATTAGTTTCTGTGGTTTAGATACCTTTAAGGATAAAGAATAAATGGAAAATTTCAGAAAAGAATTCCCTATTACAAATAATTTCGTATACCTTGATCATGCCGGTGTCTCCCCTGTATCTCTTAGAGTTAAAAATGAAACTGTAAAGTTTTTAGCACAAGCCTCTGCAGAGTCTGGATTTGATTACAATTCATGGGGTGTAAGAATTGAGGAAATCAGGGCTTCATGTGCTGAGTTAATTGGAGCTGATGCTGATGAGATAGCTTTTGTAAAAAATACTTCACATGGAATTTCTATTGTAGCCTCAGGTCTTGATTGGAAACAAGGAGATAATGTGCTTGTATTTGAGAAAGAGTTTTCTTCAAATATCTATCCCTGGCTCAACCTCAAAGACCGTGGGGTGGAAGTAAGATTTATCCCCCTTCGTGACGAGAGGATATTATTTGAGGATATAGAGGATTTAATAGATTCCCGAACAAGGCTTATTACTATGAGCTCGGTACAGTCTGTAAATGGATTCATGATCGATCTTAAAAAATTAGGGCAGATTTGTAAGAGTAAAGGGATTTTGTTTTTTGTTGATGCCATACAAAGTCTCGGAGCTGTGCCTATTGATGTAAAAGAGATTAATGCAGACTTTCTTTGTGCAGACGGACATAAGTGGCTTCTTGCTCCTGAGGGGATCGGGATATTTTACTGCAAGAAAGAACTGGCTTCTAATATTAAGCCTAATTTGGTGGGTTGGAAAAGTGTAGAAAATGACCATAATTTTGAAAGCTTCGAATTTAAGTTGAAAAATAATACGCTCAGATTTGAAGAGGGCACATTCAATACGATTGGAATATATGGTTTAGGTGCTGCAGTTGATCTATTACTTGAGATCGGGGTAGATAACATTGGAAAGCGAATTCATGAACTCGGAGACTTAGTAATAAGCGAAGCTGAGAAAAGAGGATTTATACTAAAGACCCCTAAAAATAGTGATGAAAGAGGGGGGATTGTTTCGTTTGCTGGTGATTTTGATCCAAAAGAAATGGCTGAAAAACTCTTTGAACAGAATATTGTGGTCAATTATAGAGGCGGCGGATTAAGGGTTGCTCCACATTTCTACAACACAGAGGATGAAATACTTAAGTTTTTTAAAACTTTGGATGAACTTCAGGTTTAAAAGGGGCTCAGTATTTTTAAAGAATTGATATGCGGAGTTTAATCCTGTTATTAAAGGTAAGAAGACCGCTTGGTTGGGTGGTGGCGCCTTTAGTTTTTATAATTGGACTTTATTATTCTAATTCATATCTAACCTTCCCCTCTATACTTCAAATTATATTACTCTCTTTCCCCTTTAGCATAATTCTTTACGGTATTAATGACCTTTATGACTATGATTCTGATAAGTTGAATCCCAGAAAGAAGATTCTTAATTTCAATGAAAAAGAGCGGGTTCTTATAAAGTAGAGTATTAATCCTCGTTTCAATTTCTCTGTTAGCAAGCTCAATTGTGACTCTCAACTTATCCAACATGTTGAGCATGTTTTTACTCATTGCTGTTTCCTATTATTATTCTGACTACCAATAAGGTTGAAAGAAGGACCCCCACTTGATTCTATTTCAAACGGGATACTTTTTTCCTCGCATTTTCTCTGGGTTACAGCTTCGGAAATAAGATATGGGATATCCCTCTTAAGATATCTTTTGTTGCCATTGGTGTTATGGGAATAGATTCTTTCGGAGCAGCTTTGCTATTTGTAGTTCCCTATGTATATCCATGAGACCTCGTTCTATGAGAGTAGGAATATTCTCGCTCCCGTAAGGCCCACAACTAATCCCACAAGAGTTCCATAAATTACATGACCCACAA
>Ga0209633_10000829_pt1 | contig 34092 bp, 28 predicted proteins | sample Cruoilmetagenom1_FD_187290 | JGI IMG/M metagenome (GOLD analysis project Ga0209633, IMG submission 187290) | Oil polluted marine microbial communities from Coal Oil Point, Santa Barbara, California, USA - Sample 1 (SPAdes) (version 2) | ecosystem: Environmental > Aquatic > Marine > Oil seeps ... | reverse complement strand
CTGTCTCGGAACACCCACTTTCTCCGGGACTTACACCCCAAGTCGGAGTGGCGGAATCGGCAGACGCGCTAGGTTGAGGGCCTAGTCCTCGATAAGAGGGTGGGGGTTCAAGTCCCCCCTCCGACACCACCATTATCCAACGCCCAAGACAGCTTGGCTGCCTTGCGGTCGTGGTCATACGTGATGCCGAGATTTGCAGCCTCGTAGACACGACGGCGGTCCTCGGGTGATGCGGCAGACAGGATGCTTGTGGCTTCCTTGAGGAGCCCGACCACACGCCGAATTTCATCTTCGGTCAGTCCTTGACCCGTGGTCAGACGCCGGAGACGAATCTCAGCACCTTTGCGAGCAGACTTCTCTTCGTTTATGAGTCGGAGCATGTCGCCCGTCTGTTCATCGTCTTCGGCGAGTCTCAGAGCCCTCTGAAGATTGGCGATGGCACGGTCGGAATCCCTGATGACTCGACGTGCTTCCAGCTCTTCAGCCGTGACGCTGGGTGTGGCTTGAGCAGAGACAAGGGAGGTCACTGTGCTGTCCAGGTTGTCTTGGGCGAAGAGCTGCATCAAGTAGGAATCTACGACAGGCAAGAGATGCTCCTCCCGAACTGAGATGCTCTTCGGGTGGTCGATGCCGGGATACTCTTGCCGGATTCGGCACTGGTAGTAGAGAGTGTCTCTAGACACGGAGGCGACGAGCTTCCGTCCACAAATGGAGCAGTGGACCATGCCCTTGAGCATGTAGTCGTTTTTTCTTCTCCTCTTCGGTTTCGCGGTGCGACTCCGAGAAGCGAAGACATCCTGAGCCGCTCGCCAATCATCCATGGAAATGATGGCTTCGTGCGCCGGTTCGGTCGACCATTGCCACTCGTCGTCGGGATTCCACCGCTGCTTCGTGACATGCCCGGCAGCCACATCGTTCACGTCGAGGAGGACCTCGTGCTTCTGTTGGCGTGACCAGACCTGATACCCGGTGTAGCGAGGATTCTTGAGGATGGCTCGAATCGCTGACTGACCCCATACCCCACCACTCGAAGACCGATGCCGGTTGCGCTCGGGGTCTGCACCGGAAGGGGAGGGGATTCCATCGTCGGTAAGTGCTTTTGCGATCGCCTTAATCCCTGAGCCGCTCAGGTACTCGGCAAAAATGCGTTGGACAACGGGCGCGTAGGTTGGGTGTTCTTCGAGGTGGCGGAGCCGCTTGCCCTCCGTAGCCTTTGCTGGATTCGGGTGAGGTCCAGCGTCAGCGAGTTGGTACCCAAATGGCGGACGACCGCCTTGGTAACGTCCTTCGAGCTTCACTTGGCTGCGCATTGCTGCTTGAACACGGGTCCTGATCCGGGTGCGTTCGCCTTTGCCCATGCCGCCGTAGAGGTTCATGATGAGGTCATGTACGTCGCTGGCGGGGTCGATGGCTCCGCCAATCTCGGGAACCCAAAGCCCGACGCCGTAATGGACGAACAATGGGAACGTGTCTCCGTACTGGGCTCCGTAGAAGGCTCGTTGGGGCTCGCCGATGATGACGGCATCGAAGTCGCGTTCTGGGTTGGCGAGGGCGTCGAGGAGGCGGTTTGCCTGCGGTCGGCGCTTCCAGGGGAGAGAGCGGCTCTCGCCTATATCGAAGTATTCGGCGACAATCTCGCCACCGTGAGGTCCGATGAGCAGCTCGCAGCGTGAGCGCTGCCATTGGCGGCTGGACTCGGGGTCTTGTTGGTCTTCGGTACTGACTCGACCGTAAAAAGCAAACTGCATCTTGCTTCCGACCTTAGGCGGCAGTGTCATCGAAGTCCTCCTGGGTGAGTTTGCGGATGATTGCGAGAAGCGCCTCAGTCAAGGCAGGGGTCACCTCTGGCGGCTCCGAGGGGAGCGTCCAGCTCAGTCCGCTTCGGTCGTCGAGGACCGTGCGGTCGGAGGTGAGTTCTTCTTGCACATGTTCTTAACATGCCGCCGAGAGCGCCCGAGATGCTCGATTCAGCGATAAGCGTGCAAAATGGGTCGAATGACCTATACGCGGTGAAGTCGGTCGGCATACTTGTCCGTCGTCTCTTTGCCGACCTGGTTCTTGACTATCCAGAGACGGGCTGTGGAACATGAACAATCAGAATGAGATTCTTGCCGGGCTTGATATCGCGACCCACGAGGGTTGGTCGGATGCGATGAAGCGAGCGACTAGACATCTTGAGGATTCCAACGCAATTGCCGCCGAGCACGACCGTGGTCCTCAAACCAATGGTGTGCCAATCATCATGTCCAACGAACCCATGGTTCGACGTCTCCAGGAACGAATGAAGACCTACAACGAGGCATTGGCGATCCTCTTGTCCTCAATGCCTGACACTTCGCCCGAACCGTTCACTGTCGACCCAGGTCTTGTTGCCGAGCTATTCGCCACTGGTGAGGAGCCGTTCCGGGGCGAGGGTGACCGTCAGATGAATCCAGTTGGTGTCATGGCGCTCCATGAGGCAGCCGAGAAAGCCGATCACCTCATGTGCCAAGGAGGCGGTTCCCAGGCAATGGGCGGGACCGCGAGCCTCACCAACTGGTTCTATGTTCATTCGAGGCGAGGTGTCTCTGAGCCTCAGGTCGTCTTCAAGTTCGGCTACGAGGAGGGTGAGAGCGGTTGGGTCATCGAGCAGCCCTTCGCCGAGATGAGGGAATCTGGCGCCGCTGGTACCAAGCGTCTTCCCATCGGCTACCTGGAGCTGGTCGTGCTCGCCCAAGAAGCCGCGGTGCTGCAGCTCAGCTCGCTTCAGGTGTGGGAGCGAGTTGTGAGTCTCTCTGGCGCTTCGGCTGACGACTGACACCGAGGTACCAAGCATCAATACACGGGAGCGAGTTTTGCACCCGCCTTTGGGTAAGAATCCGTCACTCCCTCGACATTATGAAGGGCATGACACATTCCAACCCACAAGCAGAATCAAGGCTCTCCGCCCACCAAATAACCATCCTCCAATCAGTCGGAGGTGTGGATGGTGTCGGAGCCTTGGCTCGAAGAACTCACCTCAATAAAAGCACTGTTCTCTCCGCCCGCAATCGCCTGGAGAGTAGAGGTCTAATCGTCCGTCGCCCCTCGGAGCACCTTGACGGACTCGATGCAGCCGTGAGCTTCTTCCGAGTGAGGGAGGAACGGCTTGAGCCCACTCTCCCCATCGGACACCCGGTCTGGCTGACTCCGCTTGGTCATCGTCACCGAATCGTTCTCGATGTGCTCCATGACGTTGACTCACGGTCAGATGTCGCAAAGATCACCAACTGGTCATCACGGCAGATCGCTCGATTACATAGTGAACTCGAAGAACTTGGTCTTGTTCAGGGAATTCGCTCATCTGGTCGAGCCACCGTCTGGAGCTTGCCTGAGGACCTCATCGACCGACTCCATGCCCTCGCTGAGGAGCACAACGCCTGCGAGCTAGCAGCCAAGCAGAACCAAGATCTGCTAGCTGAGCAAACCCGCCATCACGCTCACCAGTGGGCGATTCGAGTCAATGAGGAGTACCGAGATTGGTGGTCAGAGCGTCGAGCGCTCACCGCCCGAGAGTGCGATGCGATGTGTTGCTCTCGGCGAGTTCTTCCGTGGACCAACGAGCCTCGATGCTGGGCACACGTGGGGGAGTCGACTGATGGTGAACTGGCTGGTCGGATGCAGGATGAGCTTCCGCGAGCTGGAGCAACGTATGGCTACTTGGGTCATCTCCGTGAACAAGCGGAGATGGCTGCGAGCAGCCCTAAGACTGAGGCGACTGCAGGGCGAATCGCTGGGTTGTTGGGTGACTGGTTTGAGCGAGACCCGCTGCTGACTGAGTTGCTGACTGTCTACTCGCATGAGCAAGACGATGAGACTCATTGGTTTGCCCCGGCGCTGGGTGAGGGCGTGGATGTTCCCGTTGTTGAGGCTGATCGAGACCCGGAAGTCGCTCTAGCCGCTTGATTCGATATCGCTCTTACGAGCGTGTAGATCAGCGTGTATCTGATGCTTCAGCCTCTCGGAGTCGCCAAGCTGTTGCTCCGCGTCTCCCCGGCAAGAAGGATGTCGGTCCCACCGGAGGGCAATGGCTGGGTTTGTCAGCCTGTGGGACAGCCTTCCTGCGTCGACCCTGAATGGCACGATGATGAAGAGCGGCAACGACTTCTTGCTGGACAGTGAGTGAGTCTCGACTGCAAGTGCACAACAGTCGAATGTGGTTGATGTGAGGCAGTATCCGGCAGAATCCGGAGCCTCGACCATCGCCTCTGCTGGCAGGTGAGAGACCGACTCGTATCGGATGCCTTCAATAAGCTCAGTCCACACTTCCATACGCTCGATAATGCCGACGATCGACCTACTTAACGAGGGGTTCCCAGAGCCCTTCTAGCGCCCCGAGCTTCTTCGTGCTGCAAGTTCTCCACAGCCCCCATTTGCGCCCAATAGAGCGCTCGCTGCGGGGCTCTTAGCGGCACTGAACGGGGTCTTGGTGCGCCCAGAACTCAATCTTCCCGTTCGGTCGGAGTTGTGAGCGATTTGAAGAGTGAGAATGAAGAGAGGGCGGGTACTGAGGAGTAGGAGGGCTCTCTGCGAGAGAGACTGAGTGATTGCGATGCGAGTCATGTGCTCAAGCTGTGTAGCGGCGTCACAGTGACTCTCAGGTCACGCTTGATCGAGACCTGAGGGGGAGGTCGTACGCCCTCACCTCCCCCTCAGACTCCCCCGAGAGGGCAGCTTGATGCCACATTTGTGAGCTACCGCCTGGCGGCGGCTTAACGCTCCCAAATGCGTCACAAGCAAAGGATTAGGGTCGGTCTGAGGGTGTCCTAGCGCTCGCGCCAGTGCGCACCAAAAAGGAACCCAAAGATTCATAACTTATAGATAGGGCTCTATATGAATTTATGGGTTCCTTTATCTCTTCGATGTGGTGCTTTATGACCTCGACCGAACGGGAAGATTGAGTTCTGGGACGGGCAGAGGCTTAATTGCCACATCGCTTGGCATGTTTAGAGAGATGAAGCTCCCACTCAATGAAGGTCTTGTCATTGCCGCCATCGCCGATGGCAACAAGACGCAAGCAAGTATTCGGCGGGCTACTGGGTTGTCCCGGTCCGCCATCGTCTCCGCCCTGGCGGAGTTGGAAGGCGAAGGAGCCGTTGTGCAGAGCCCGATCGAGCACAAGCAGGTCAATGGGCTAGACGATTCCCGGCGTGCCTACACGTCGTACGGCATCGCATCGGTCCTTCGCGCAAAGTACGAGTATGTGATGGGACCGGAACCAACCGATCCGTATCGCCCGCGGTTTGATCCCTCGCTACCCGCCTTCTCTTCGGATGGTGTCTTGAGCCCTTCTGCTCACCCTTACTTGGACGTCCTTGCCGATGCCCCAGAGCCACTCGCCGCATCTCAGATCGCCAATGCTCTCGACTCGACTCCACAAGCCACTCGCCGTTACCTGAAGAAGCTGGTCGACACTGGGGTGGTTCTAGTCGAAGGCTCACCCAAGAGGTATCGCCTGATTGGTGACCATCTGGCGACGGCTCGGCACCTAGAGACACTCTCGACGCGGACTCCAGAGCAAATCGAACGGTCAGAGACGATCCAGCGAATCCTGTACTCGTCGACCATCTGGGCTCTAAGAGCCAACCTTGAAGGGTGGCGAGACCTAGTTGAGCAAGCTCGAACTGACCGCGAGAAGTGCAAAACATGCCTCGCCAAAGGGGGCGCTGGGTCCTGGGCACTGTCCTGGGCTGACGAACCCCTTTGCCACTGGCACCACTCGTTTATCCTGTCCCGCGCCGAATGGCAACGGAGAGCTGCTCACGACGCCATTCGCCTCAAAATCGCACATCACCATATTGAGGCTCTCCAGAGAGAACTCCAAGACACCCGAGCCGTGCTTCGAGCACCCTCTTCTACTGGCGCTCAATTAGAGCGAGCGAAGAGAACCCAGGAAGGTGTTTTGCGCTTGCTCGGCTCCTGTCTGAACCGCATACCCGCCGCGCACGAGGTCTCTACCGTTTACTCCCGCGAGGACACCCGATACTGGGACAACGAGCCAGTCTCGGAGAAGCAGGTGTGGGCGTCGTTCGAGGCGGCACTCGACGAGCTGGTCGTGCGCTCTGATGATCGCTGCACTAGCTCTGTCGAACACCGAAGCTACGCCGGAGCCGACGAATACTGAGCGCCTTCGAGGTGGTGTGCATGCCCTGCAGTCCTCTAGGGCATGCACACAAATCTTGCACCAACAGTTCTTGCCGATGCCAATTTTACGGATGCCATCACGGACTTCCAGACCCACTATTCGGCGCTATACACACTGCTTGGGACGGTCGTCATCGGCTTGACTCTGGCGTTCCTCGTGAAGTCGATTTACCAGGTCGCCTTTGAGAACCAGGGCGGCGCACAGAAGATCGTCAAGAACTTCTTCGTCCTGGTCTTTGTCATCGCTGTCTACTTCAACCTAGCGATCATCGACAGCCTTCTAACCATTCCACAGAAGCTGTTTGAAGCCATTGGAAAGGCGCTGGGTGCCGGGTGATGGGTCGCTCGTTAAGAGTCCGATACATCGGCATTCTATAAAGTATGAAGCTCTCTCGAATCGCCCTTATTGTCGTTCTGGTCCTTGGTGCACTCGCGTCTGCATGCCCTGCGGCGGCTGACAACGCAAGCGCTGAGGCACACGCGGAGAGCTTGATTTGGTCACTCGACCAGAACTCGCCCAGTCCAGGACCCGATTGGGTTCAAATCGGCTGGTCAGGGAGCGGATCAACTGCTGCTGGGGCTGCTGGAAGCACCGAAGTAGCTAACTCTGTAGCTGGCGGAGTAACCAGCCAATGGCTTTGGGCTCAGAGGCAAGACATCACTGCGGTCACTGCGACCTGCAATGCGGATGGATCGCTCGACATCTACGTCTCGGGGAACGTTTGGGTGAACGCGTGGAGCGATGACCCGGCTGAATCTGAGGTTCAATATGGGGCGGCACATCCTGGCTTCTTCGGGGGAGCGGCTCAGACTTGTGGGACACCCGCACCGCCAACGACTACACCTCCGCCAACGACGGTTCCCACCACGACTGCTGCTCCAACGCCAACCACGATTGCGGCTACTCCCACGACTGCTGCTCCAACGCCAACAAATCCTCCTGCCCCGACCCCGACTAGTGCACCTCAGGTCGACCCGATCCCGAGCACGCCAACTACTCCGAACAGCAGCCCGGACCAGACCCCTTTGCCCGTCTCTGAGCCGACCAGCCGACCTGCGCCTGAGTTAACAACCACCTCGCCTGAAGAGGTTGATGAGATCTCGCCGACGACTACTCCGACCTCAGTGATCGAAGAGGGCGAAGAGCCCAAGTCTGATGCTGAGCCTTCCGGCGATTCTTCAGAGAGTGACGAAGAAGTAGCTCTACCCGTTGAACCCGACGAGGACTCAACGGTTTCTCCCTGGTCTTGGATGCTCCTCACTCTCTCGGGAGCGCTTGCAGCCTTCGCTGCGCTCATCGCAGCTCAGTGGCAAGAGATCATCAACCTTCCATGGCTTGCTCCAGTGGTGGATGTACTCCGCCGCTGAGGCTGATAGCTCCGGTGCTGAGCCTGCCCTGCAGTCCTAAAAAGTATGTCTATTCAAAGCACCACACCTCAGTACAGCTTCGACACACAACGATTCGTTTGCCTGGTGGCGACCTTCCTGCTGCTGGCGATGACCGTCGTTCTCCCGTCAACGGAAGCAACCGCAGCACCCGCACCGCATCTCGAAGCCCCTGTCGCCTTCATCGCCACACAGTCGATTGACGGTGAGAGCATCACTGTTGACTGGGATGAGGATGCCGTCACTTCGAGCCGCATCGGGATTGTGTCGGCGGTCGACGATCGAGGTCTTGTTCCTGCTGATGAGCTGGACCCCGCTGACCATGCCATCGAGCTAGTCGACTACCCCGCCAACTGGAAGCCGAACTCAATAACTGCCATCCATGAATCTCTCGTCCCTCGTGATGTTCCTCTCGTGTTCGCGCTCGCAGAACTGGACAGCACTGGCAGCATCCTTGCTGCTTCTGAGTGGTCTGATCCCGTAGTTCTCGAATCGTCCGTTGTGGCTCTTCGAGCACCTGCCAGCACCTGCCCTGGAGGCGGGACTGGATGGTGTCTCGGGATTCCGAACGGCTTGGATTTTGTGGACTGGAATACGTCGAGCGTTGCGAACGGCGTTGGCTACGGCGATGTTGTACCAGCTGCTCCGAGTGGCAATCGCAATGTCGATTCCGCAACCGGCATTCCAATCGGTTTTTGTCTCGATGAGCAGGGGAATACCGGAACACCAAGCAATCTTGTACCGGTCCCCGACAACCCAGACTGGGACGACTCTCAGTGGCTGGGGCTAGACCGCCAATCAGCTGGTGCCTTCTTCCTGAGTACCTTCGGGCAGCCCGATTCGGGATGGGCGATTCACCCAGATCTTGGGTTCGAACCCCGAGGCAACGGAGGTCTCCGCCGAATCTCAGACGGCAAGAACTACTCGCGTAACGTCCGAGTAGCGGCTGCTCACGCACTCCTCCGAACAGCGCTCTACTCCGGTCCGGGCTCGGGTATTGGCTACCCCTCGCCGTTGGTTCCTCTCGACGGCGACACCGCCGAGGTTGAGGTCGCTGAGATCGTTAATGAGATCGTGTCGCACGTGGCAACAAATCCTGCCCTGGTTAGCACCGGTGGCATGTTCCCCGCTGCGGTCACAGACGCCCAGCAGCTCTCGAATCAGGCGTTCGGCTACGGCTACGGCAGCTCGGCTAGGTGGACCTCAAATCAGGTCATCTCACCCGGCTCGACTGGAATTATCGAAGTCTTCGTCGGTGCTCCGAATACTGCCGTTCGCATTGTTGATCCCGTGGACGCGACGGCTACTCCACAGACGAATGTGCAGGGTGGCTACGACGACGGTCGAGACTGGCGTCGGAATATCCCAGTAGCAAATACTTCTGGTCCCATCTTCTTCTCTGACGACGGCGGAATCGTCCGCATTGAGGTCGCCCCCAGCGACGATTGGCAGTTCAAGCTCCTGATCGAGCGAGCTGGCGGCGACATTCAGTTGTGGGGCGGAGCGACCGGTTCGCAGGTGAATTCGACCTACGGAGGCGCCACCACGTGGCAGCCACTGATCATCCGAGGTCTAAGCGACCCCTCCGAACCTCTTGGTGTTGTCGCCGTCCGCAAGCTCGACGCACACACTGGTGCACAAGTAGCGGGAGCAACCGTTGAGCTGACCTATGCAGATGGCTCGCCTGTTCTGCATGACCACGATGGCGACTTCGGACAGCCGAACGCTACTCCACCAGTTGCCGTGGGTCCTCAGACGACTCCGTTCTCCGTTGACCGAATCATGATTGACGCCACACCTGGCGTCGACACAATCCTCACGGTCACGGAGACCGCCGCCCCTGCTGGCTATCTCCTGGAGGGCAGGACCTTCGGGAATATCACACTCGATGTGGACTCGCCGGTCGGCAACTTCCAGCTAAGCGACCTACCCGAGCTAACTGTCTCGACAGTCGCTTCGGACGACTACTTCGTTGTACCTGAAGGGACTACCGAAGTCACGGTCACGGACATCATTACGGTCGGCGGGCTCGATGTCGACCAGACCGCCGAGATGACCCTTGAGGTGTTCGGACCGTACTCATTCGACGAGAACGTCGTACCTGTTTGCGAGGCTGGCGAGCTGGTCTCGACAACCACTTGGACTTACATCGCCGATGAGGACCCAGCATCTCCAGATGTTCTGACCTCGCCTGACGTAACGCTCGATCCAACGCCGGGTCGATATGTGTTCATCGAGACAACTACGACTCCCGATGATGGTCGTATGGCTAGCCACTCATGTGGAGTGCCCGAAGAGACTTGGGAACAAGTGCCTGAGTTGACCATCTCCACTCAGGTGTTCGACGACCTTGTGGTACCTCTGGAAGATGCCGACGGTGGCACGTACTCAGCGACTGTCTCAGACACAGCGACCGTAACCGGGCTCTACGAGACCGACTCCGCTGAAGTCACGTTCGAGCTATTCGACATCACCGATTCCGTCGATGCTCCGGTGTGCTCGACGAGCAATCTGCTCCTAACGGACACCCAAACAATCACTGGCTCGACCTCTGGTCAGACAGTGCTCTTCTCTCCCGAATATATGGTGCAGGTTGAGCCCGGCGACAGGCTGACCTTCGTTGCTTCGGTCGTCGACGCGACACCTTCTGATGACCCGCGAACAGCTACTCACGATTGTGGGCTCGTCGAAGAGACTGTCCAGGTCAAGCGACCGCTCGCAATCGAGACCCAGGCAAGCAACAAGATTGCCGTACCCAATGACGACGGCATGGTCGCTGTCTTCGACACTGCGGTTATCGAGGGGCTGTACCCCGAGGATGTTGCTGAGGTCACGGTCGAGGTTTACGACATCTCTGGCTCTCTCCACTCTCCTGTTTGCGATGTTGACAGCCTCATCGGCTCAAAGACCTTCGAGGTCATTGGCGATGACCAAGGTTCCGTAACCGTGGATTCACCGATCTTCGAGTTGCCTCTCGAATCGGGCGTCTACACGTTCGTTGAGTCCATCGAGGACCCGGACACTGACCAGCCCACCGCAACTCGCACAGCAACTCACGATTGCGGTGAGCCCGATGAGACCTTCTGGGTGCCCGAGCTGGGCACCGTCCTTACACAGGGCGACATCACATTTGACGGTGCTGCGACCTTCGTGGACACGGCAACCATCGAAGGGCTTCCAGTCGGCACCGCTGCCGAAGTGACCGTCTCTTTGTTCGGTCCGTTCTCATCGAACGAGGAGATTCTTACGACCGATGAGCCCGCCGAGAAGCTCATCGAGACTCTGACCTTCAGTGTCACAACTGATGCTGATCCATACGTGTTCGAGTCGCCAGTGTTCGAGGTGCCAGGTGCGTCGGGGATCTATGTCGCCCAAGAATCTCTGGTGATTCTCGACCCACTAAGTGGCGAAGAAGTGATCGTCACCCACGAATGGGGCGACCCTGCTGAGATTGAGAGCGTCGTCTCTCTTGGGCTCCTCAAAACCTCAAACGGCTATGACAATCCTGACGGCTGGGTGCCATCGGTTGGCACTTCCGCTGCTGCGACTGGTCAGCCAGTTGGCGGAGCGACCTACCAGCTCTTCGATGCCGCCGATGACAGTGTGATTGCTACTGGGGTGACTGGTTCGGACGGACGAATCGTCTGGGCAATCCCAGCTTCTGAAGATTCTCGTCAGCTCTGCACTCAGGAAACAATTGCTCCTGACGGCTGGGAGTTGAACACTCACGTTGAGTGCACTGAAGTGCTTGGCACGAGCTTCGCAGCTCCTGACATGAGCGTCTTCGAGAATCCTCGCCTGGTCCCACCAACTCTTCCCGAGACCGGTGCCGCTGAGACCCTTCGCATGCTCGCTTGGGGCGGAGCGATTCTCCTTGTCCTTGGTGTCGGCTTCCTAGCGCTAGTGGCTCTCTGGCGGGATCGTCGAGCTGACGCCCAGTGGCGAGCGAAGAGTCCTTACCGTCGCTTCGACCGTGCCAACAACGGCTGGTGGTGATGGTCTCTTGGGTGCCTCTCTCAAAAGGGCGTACACGGCTCTAGCTGTAGCGCTCATGTCGCTGCGATTTGGCGGCGTCGCGCACGCCCAGACGCTCGAAGACGAATACCCAGACGCGAGCCCAAATGACCTGCTCCCGCAAAGACGCTGGGGTCCGCATTCAGATCAGTTCTATACCGACTTCGGGTTTTTTGACGGCGGCGAGAAGATTCAGACGGCACTCGGAACGTTCCTGTTTGGGCTAGCAAGCCTTATCTGGTCAATCAGCACAATGGCAATGGGCGTCATGCTCTACGTGACGGGCGGGGTCCGCTCAAATGACCTCGCGCCCGACGCTCTCGCTAACCGTTTGGTTGGCAAGTTGTCCAACTCAACGCCAACACTGGTCCTCCTCTTCGTAGCCGGGCTCGCCTTGATGGTCTGGCGAATCGTCTCGAACAAGCCGGACAAGACCCCGCAGCGCTTCGTCGCCTCGATCCTCCTCATGACCTTCCTCGTGGGTGTCGTGAGCCAGAGCGGGGATGCTCACCGATATAACGACAACACTGGGATCGACGGAAGCTATCCGTTGGCTGCCGGAAGCATTCTGAATACGCTTGGCGAGTACCGAGATGTTGCTGCTGATCAGCTGGCACAGGGATTCCTGTCGGTCGAGACTGGCGCAGCTCCTGTGTCCGACGCTGGCTCGTGCCCATCGGTCGCACACCGTCTGGAGCAGGACTTCATCAAACGTGGTCCTGGTGATGCTGTTGACCGCTCGATCGCTCTGCAAGCAAACAATTTGTGGCGCTCCAGCTATCTCACACTCTGGTCAGCGGCTCAGTTCGGGGTCGGCGAGTCTGGTGTCCGGTCAAACTGCGTGTTGTTCGAGATTTGGCGTGGCTCTTCGCCCGACGAGATCTCCGCCCTCTGGGAGGCTGAAGTCGGGCGCCCAGCGACTGACAATGATGACTGGCTCGACATCTTCTTTGAAGACAACTCAAAGAAGGGCAAGGAAGAAGCTGCTCTTCTCATGGCGGTTTGCCAGTACGACTCCTCTCTCGATCAGTTCTCAATCCATCCCGATTGGGTTCACTATGGACAAGACTGGGACGGCAGCGGTGACGCCCGAATCACAGCCCACGGTTCCGATACCGACGAGTGCTGGAAGACCTGGCATGACGGACAACCCGAGGACCATGACTTTGACCTAGACAATGGAGATATCAACAAGTTCACGAAGCATCCCTCCAGTCGGAACGCCGCCACGTACCTCCGTGCCCGGAATGGGCATCAGGCTGAAGGCAAGATCGTTCAAGGTGCGCTCGCCATCATCTTGGCGTTCATCATGACGACTATCACAGTCGCATTCGCATTCAGCATCATCGTGAGCGACTACATCGCCGCCCTTGCCGTGTTCATGTGGATGATCATTGCCTCAATTGCATTGCTGGGTACGGAGCAGTCCGTGAAGCGTCTCAAGACCTGGAGCAAGCAAACGCTCACGATGATCATGTTCGCGGGCACAGCCAAGGTCGGACTCGCCATCTGGACCGTCCTCATCGGTATCTCCATCCGTGTGAGCCTCGAACTTCAAGATGCGGCTCTCGATGCGACCGGACGGAATGATGTCGCCTACCTAGCGGTCGGCGGAATTGGCTTCCAGCTCATCATGCTTGTGATGATGCTGAGCGTCATCTTCGCCACCTTCTGGGTCGGTAAGAAGGCGATGAAGAGCGGTACAGCCGGAGGAGCCCTCGCTGGGGGGCTCATGCCTCTTGGCGGGCTGAAGGCTGCTGCTGGCGGGCTTGGCTCTGCAAGTGAGGCAATCCAGGGTCGAGAGACCCAAAAGGGCGGCATCTTCAAACGTGCCTACAAGGGTCTCGAACGAGCCAACCGTTTGTCGGACCAAAACACCTCGCTTGGACGGGCATGGCGGGGCTCCGACGCTCAGAAGCGACTGGCAGCTCTTCGAGACCCTTCTGCGGGCGTAGGCAAGAAGCCCTCGCGGTCCGAGCGAGTCGATTCGACTAAAGCCAAGAAGCGCGGCTGGCGAGCAGCCCGCAAACTGTCTCCCGCTGAGCGGCAACTCGCATCAGACTCTCTGGTCGGCTCAGAGCAAGAGAGGGCACACGCAGAGAAGGAATCAAAGCGTGCCCGAAGTACCCACGAGAAGGCGTCCAAGCGCCAACGCCAGTGGGATGCTCTCTCGCCCAGCACCCAGCGTCTCAAGATGGCTGAGGGTTACGCGTCCGACGAGGACGAGTCGACCCGGAAGAGTCTTCTAGGCGATCGCGACTCCAAGAAGAACCGAGTGGACGAGCTGAACGCCTCTGCGGCGACTGAGCGGGCGAAGCGTCGTGAGCAGCTGGCTCAACTCGATGAGCGAATTGCAGGTGCGCCATCGGACGAGGAGCGCCAAGCCCTAAGGATTCAGAAGGCGGCTCTCACCTCCTCCCATGCGGCTGATCAGACCTCAGAGCAGCAAGGCATCGAGTCAGCCAAGGCTGAATATCGAGCAGCCCAAAGTGCTCTTACCGAACACGATGAGACGGCTGATGAGCGCCAGGCTCACCGGGCAGAAGAACTGGTCAGAACTCCGACCGAAGACGAACGCACAGCTCTTGGAGATCGGGCGAAGAAGCACGACCGTCGACTGGAAGATGCCGTGAACGAGGCGAGCAATCAATACACCGCAGCTGAGGTGAGGGCGGAGCAAGCGACCGCCACTCTTGTCGCCTATAAAACTCAGCCAGCCCGTGCTTTAGCACTCGACACCGAAGTCAGAGAGTTACACGCCGAGATAGAGGTCTTGGATGACCGCCTCGAAACTGTGGCAGAACATGAGGTCGGCGAACTTCGCACAGAGGTGGCGGAGAGAAGCCAGCGACTACGAGCAGCTCAGAACAGCCTGGCGCATCTTGGCGGAAGCGAGGAAGTGCACTGGGGACTTCCAGCCGACCGCCTTCGTTTGGCGACTGGCGAGCGAACAGCATTCAGAGTCGTTGAGGAGCGACTTCCAGAAGTCGCCGAATATCAAACTGAGAGGGAGGAGCAATGATGACGACCACGATTAGCCCGATGAGAACGCTGAGTGATGAACAACGCTTCGACATCGCTGAGACATGGCGTGCCGTGTGGGGCTTGGACGAGGGCGACGTTCTTGTCGGTCGACTTGGCTATCCGCCATTGGTGAAGCCCGCTCTAACCCACGATGCGCTCATCGAGCGCATGAGAATCGCACACGCCGACCGAACAAGCGGACCGAGCGTCAAGCTTCTCGCTCATCCCCAATTTTGGTTGCCGAGCACGTTCCTACTTCCGGGCGATGAAGAGGCGATGGAGCTCTGGTGTGTGAGGATCTGGGAGGCGCTTCGTTTGGCGAGAATGTATGACCCGGCGACCGCTTCGGTCGTCTCGCCACTTAGCCAACTTGGTCTCTCGATGACCGACCGGGATGACACCCGCCGAGTGCTCAAATGGCTAGATGGCGGAGCTGAAGACAAGCAGCTCGACGACCTTTTGGTGGACCTGCCTGCGCGATACTCTCACCCGGTCAAAGGTCTCCGTGTTGCCAGCGATGATGTCCAGAGCATCTGGTCCGAGCGTGTCGGTGATATTCCGCCGGAGTAGCTAGTGGGTAGGAATCTGTCATGGGTTGAGGGTGTGACAAATTCCTACCCACAAGTTCATTTGATGAGGTTGTCCACTCGGTCCACGCTCTTCGGTCCTCCGCTTGGTGGTGGCGGAAGTGCAAGAGATGTGATGCCAGCTCGATCTGGTCTTTGAGCGTCTCGATGTCCTCTTCGTTCTGAGCCTGGGTGTAGCGCAACTCGACCGGGAATCCGATTTGCCGGAGGTCGGAGTCACCGACGAGCACGTGCTCATAGGGAACGACGAGAATGGTCGATAACTCTGGTGAGCCCAAGAATGAGATGACGACCAGCCCATCTCCGCCGGTCGCACAGCAGCAAGTAATCGGGAAGAGCCAGACAGCCGACACATCGCAGTCGTCGGGTGGGTATGGGTGGTGCAGCTCGATGACCTCTTTGTCGATGTTCATTCGGTCGAGAGTGCTGGAGACGGTGCTTCTTAACGAGCGGAATGTTTGCCCTGCAGCCCTTTGGGGTATGGACACTCAACTAAACACCTCCAACAGAATCATCCGACTGGCAGCGCTCCTTGCTGTGGTTGTCGCGCTCTTCGGACTGACGCCTCCAGCGAGTGCGGCAGCACCCAGTTCGCCATACACAGCAGACCACACCGCAACAATTAACCCGGCGGAGCACTGCCTATCGACCGATACACACTTTGCCGTTGTCGAGGGCAATACGCCTGGCTTCGGTGGCTTTGGTCCGGCAACATTTGCCCCAGACCCAGGCGGCGTCAACATCGTCGACTCTGCGTCTGTCCCCGACGTGACTCGCTCCTTCGCCTTCAGACCGGTCTCCTCGATCGCCGAGATCGTTGTGCCCTTCGGAACGTTCACCGCTCCAGGTGTTGCAGGCGGAAGCGCTTATCCCGGAGCAGATGCGGTCAACGGTCGCGCCGCCGAGTTCACGGTTCTTTGCGCCCGCGAAGAGGGCACTATCAACGTCTTTGGTGCTCCGATTCCCTTCGCACCCGACGGAACTCAAGAGACCGTCGAGACACTCGACAACCCAGGTCCGGCACCATTTGAGGCGAGCATTGAGGTCGACGAATCAACAGACCCAATCGTGGTTGATGTTTGCTTAGCAATCGGTCGTAGCGCATCGCCAAGTACTGACCACCCCGACCAAGAGTGGCTTCCAATCGGCGGGGACTACTCCTTTGCGCCGAGCGTGCTTGCTAGCCACTACGGAAGCGCTGTCGCTGAGCCGACAATCATCGGAGACTGTTCGATCGAGATTCCTGCGATGGCGACAGGCGACATCTACCGGGTGTGCGTCGACATGACCTCGATGGTCCCCGGAGAGGGCAAGACGCTAGAAGTAGCACCCGCTTGCATTGACGTTCTAGCTACCGCCATCCAGGTCACCATGACAACCACCACGGTCCCAACACCGACCACGACTGTTCCAACGCCGACAACCGTCCCAGTTGAGCCAACGCCTACGACAGTTGTTGAGCCGACACCAACCACAGTTGCAGATCCAACATCGTCCACGACCGTCGTCGCTCCATCGAACCCTCAGCCGACTAGCCCAACTCCAACTGCGGTAACGAGTCAGTCGGAAGAACTAGCCGAGACGGGTGCCTCGCCGACGCTCTTCGTCCTCGTCGGACTCGGAATGGTCCTTGCTGGTGCAGGAGCCCTCACAGCCTCTCGACGACGTTCGCAGATCTAACTAGCCAACAAACAGAGAGGAGGTGGTTGCCAGAGACATTGGACGGATTTTGATTACCTCAGATTTGAGCCCCGGCAGACATGTGTAGTGCTCTCGCCGGGGCTCAGCGCGCCTGGTCTTTGGGAACCAATTTTGCACCCAGGACGGTCATTAATCCTGAGGTCGGTTGACATGATTAAGTACATGACCGCACTACACACCACCCCCGAGCCGACCGACCACAACGTTCTCGCCGAGGACATATTCGAGCGTTTAGCTGCTGACTCGTTTGCCGAGCAAGAGGGACTACCCGATACTCCTGGTGCCTTTGCTCGACTACCGCGAGTTCTCTGCCGAGCCGGACGGACTGGACGGACAATTCAATGGCGGGTGCGTTACAAGGCGGAGCCAAAGCTGTTCCATTTGCCTGGCATCCACACTTACTCGTGGTCAGCCAAAGTGTCGGGCAAAGAGCCTGGCGGCTCCTTCTCCGTCGGGGTCGGTGAGGTCGACCTGGAGCAAGCAGTCGGCGAGCTGCCGAACATCATTCTCCCCGTCTCTTCGGTCGCTCAGCTTCGACGAGAGCGTCGAGCAATTAGTCGGGCAGCAATCGAAGCGTGGGAGACCGACTTCCCCCAGTTGATTGCGGGCTGGGTCGGCAAAGAACGCCAGATGGCTCGTAGGAGCAAAACAGCCGCGGTCGATCCAGATGAGGTGGGGGCAATTTGGACTGAGCACCTCTGTCGAGCTGCCCAACAATTTGCGTCAGCACACAACCGCCCAAATGGTGGCTGGTCCCTCTATTTGCGCCAAGAGATGCGTCGAGACGTTGAGAGAGAGCTGGCGTGGCTCCGAGATGGTGTACCTCTCGATGAGGTACGGGCTCGTCGGTTCATGAGAGGGCTCGGAATCACTGACGCTGATGAGGCGATGGCTACCTGGATGGCTGACCAGAAGCAAAAGGGTCAACGCGAGCACCTGGGCAAATCCGGTCTCGCTAGTCGCGGCACCTGGGTTCGAGCCGCTGCTGCACCGAGCACATGCGCCATTCCGGACGAGGAGGATTCCGTCGATTGGATGGGAGTCGAGGACGAGCACGAAGAGTCCTACGTGCCTGCTCTCCGAGCGCTCACGACCATCGACCCGGAGAGAGTCGAGACAGCAATCGAGCATCTCGATGACAAGCAGATCAATTATCACGTTCGAGTCGGCGCTCAACGTGACCTGACCGCCGAGCTAATTAAAACCATCACCTTCCTTGAGCCGACCAAGCAAGAGCTTCGAGCGGGGGAGAGCACTGGGCACGATGTGTTGCGGCAGGTCCTCACCGACGATGACGGCGACCTGCTCTCACCATCGGAGGTAAAGCGAATTGTTCGTTACGCCGACCGAGAGCGCTGGACCACTGAGAAGTGGCGCTCTGGCATCGAGAGGCAGTCCGACGAGGTTATCGAGCTGCTGTGCGACGCCTTGGTTGACGTGCCGGGGCTCGCGAGTCAGTTTGTGGCTGCATTTGACCGTGCTGCTCGACGTACTTACGCGGAGACCGTCGCTGCCTGAGCGGGACAGGTCATTCATTAGTCGATCAGCCGGTCGGCATGCTCACTTGAGAGGGCACCCGCCCTACAACGACCAAAGGACAAAACCTTGACTACCGATACCACAAAGCAAGACGAAGAACTCCGAACAGTTCGAGGGACGACGAGGCACTCTGTGCTGCAAAGCGTGTACGACGAGACTGACGACCCGGCGGTCGAGTACGAGATTCTCTGCCACTCCAATGTGGACGAGGAGTTACTCATTGCTGTGGTGGACGACCGGGACACCACGTTCGAATCGCTCGATGCGGTAATTCGATCTCGGCGCCTCTTCAAGAGTGATGACTTGCTCGATGCCATCGACCGAGCGGCTGATCGCACCTGCCGCGAGCACGGCAAGATACGGCGAGGGTTGGCTTGCGCTCAGAGGCACGCGCAAGAGGCGCTGAGGGCAAAGCTCAACGATTAACCGGTTCTCCGTGCCCTGCAGCCCTCTGGGGTATGACTGTCACCCGCAAATCGCACGTCCGAGCCGACGGCACACAAGTTCGAGCGCACTCGATGCGCCCAAAAGGTCGAAGGGGGGCAGGAGTCGACGCAGCTCCTGTTCCCCTTTGTGCTCTCCGAGAGCAAGCAGTCCAGCCAACTAAAGCCGACCGTCTGATCGACGAGCTAGGCGCTGGTTGGCGGTACGCAACCAGCGTCGATATTGGCAAGATAGTTGGGCTCTCTAAGAGCCGAGCCCTTGCCCTCGTAACTGACCTTCTCGATTCCGGTGACCTTCAGGAGCGAGCCAGCCTCGATCACGGTAGAGAGCTGCGAGTGACCCCCGAAGAAGATGAGGAGCCTCGTGAGATTTGCGACTTTATAGAGGACTACCCTTCTGTTCGCGCCGCCTGGACGGCAACGCTCCTGTCCCGCCTCCCCGCGAATCACGGAGCCACCAACGAGCACATTGCCTCCGCAATGTTTGGTGAGCCCGCAACCAATAGCCAGTTGGTCCAGGTGTCGCAGGCTGTTGGAGTGCTTCGAGCCGCGGGCGACATCACAAGCCATAGCCGGGCAAGAGTGTCGATCCACGTCTGGAGTGGTCGACAACCATGTCCTGAGGACCAGATTGATTTTGCACCCCATCCCGCCTCACAGGACCAACTAGTCGACTTTGGTGACTCTCTGGACGATGCGTGCTTACCGCCTGGGATGCGGGGGAGAGGGTTTGTCGCTGCGGTGCAGACGAGTCAGCCACGGCTCGTCAAGTCCTGGCAAGCGAATCAGCAACTGTTAAACGCGGCTGGACCTCTAGCAAATCGGGAACGTCTAGAGCAGCTTCAAGCTGAGCAACAGCGGATTGAGCAGCTTCTCAGCCAGCCAGTTAGTGGGCAGCCGTACCCGACGAGAGATGTCGGCGGCACCCGACCGACCTACCCCGTGGTTGACCTATTTGTCACTTGATTGACACCTCTCGAACCGCCTCAAAATTGCACATTTTGGAGTCAAGGCTTAGTGGTCATCGAGACTGACATCCTCGCTGTGTGAGCACCTACAACCTTCAGGAATTCGCAGAACACCCCGACCACTACAGAACTCTGGCTGAGCTGGTTTGGGGACGAGAGACCAACACCCCGTGGCAACGTCCCTCCGAGCGCAAGTGGCTCCTCGTCTTCATCACACCTTGGTCCGACGACGACTCCTGGGGCTGGCGACGACACGGTGGAGGAGTCTCAGACGAGGAGGCTCAAGCCCTTGCCGCGACCCGCAAGGCTCTTGCCGAGACACTCAGCCAGCACGACCGCTATCGAGTCGTACGTCTTGGCGAGATGTCAAATGGGCTGGTCGCTGTCCAACGCATCGGTAAGGACGCCACGTCTCTCCTGCAGACACGAGATCAGGTCATCGAGCGACTGCTTGATTGGTTCTCTGGACCGTCGAGAACCGAGGTGCAAAATGAACGTAACGCGCATGTTGCTGCTGTCGCCCAGGAGCGGCTCGCGGAGTATCCCGAGCCAGATGCTGAGCGACTAGGACTGGAGACCTTCGGTAAAGGCGATGCTCTGCGTCATTCTCTCCGTTGGGTCGCTGGTTGGCTGGCGAGAGATGCCGCCCAAGAAGTTGCGGGCGCCGACCCCGTTTACTCGACGCCTGCAGATTTGGACGGTGGCTACCTCGATGAAGATTCCGGGGAGGTCGTCGTAGTCGAGCGCAAGCAGCTCCACGGTGGTGAGTGGCACGTCGGACAAGCAATGCACTTAGCGCTTGCTGACCTCTCTGTAGTCGATGGAATCCGAGTCGAGATTGCACCCGAGGCAGCTGATGCCGAGCACCTGATGTCCTCTGAAGGCGCAGAGTACCTATCTTGCCGGGTGCAAAAGCACCGGGACCCAACCCACACCTGCGACCGCCAAATCGCTCGACGCACATGCCACGGTAAGCGAGTCATCGCCTACTCGCCGGACACCGAGGTGGTCATGTTCTGAGCGTCTCCCGGAGCGAAGATTAATGGACATCGGGGCTGACATCTCTATGGGTATGAGCATCAAACGAGTTACCACGACAGTCCTTCTCGCACTCTCCGTTCTTGTCGGAGGTGGTGCATGGATCGGTGATCTAGACCGTTCTGAGAAGCTGGTCGCCGACTCAGAGCCCGTTGAGGGGCTGGTCGAGGTCGAGACGATTGAGGTGCCGACTATCGAGCTTGGTCTGGCTCTGACCGTCGCGTCACCCGCCATTGAGGATGACGTGCCCCTTCAGGCAGTAGTTGAGACTGAGGAGCCTCAGGAAGAGGCACCGGCTCCTGTCGTTGAATCGGAACCAGAGGTCGAACAGCAGGAGCCAGAACCAAACCATGTGCCGATTCTCGCCCCAGAGCCACCACCCGCGCTGCACTACAAGGATGCCCTTCGCCTACCGACGGGTTACTTCTGGATCGGGGGAGTTGTTCGGGGCACATGGGCGAGGTCCATGGTTGGGAACATTCTGTTTGTGTCGCCGACCGTCTCGCTGGTCTAGTTGCATGGTCTGTTGCAGCGCACGAGGCATGCCACGCGTGGCACTTCTTCCTCGCTGAATCCGAGCACGCTGAGCAGCTCGCCAACCCTCCACATGACCCATGGTTCGATATCCGTACCGAGTGGGAGACCTACCAGGCGGCTCAGGCTTCTTGGTCGGAGCAACTCAATCAGTTCTCGGCGAGTACTGGTCTAGGTGGTCGAGAGGTGCTTGACCAGGGACTGATCGCCCCGAGTCCGGAATATCCATTCCATCTGGACCAGCACCGCCCGATTCCGCCAGCTCCTGGCGCCGCTGGACCGAACTATGGAACCGACCTCAGTCACGAGAAGGAATGTGATGCCGTCGCTGCCTATCTCGGTCACGACGCCCAACTCAATTATGGAGCCTCAGCGACCACTGACAGAGTTCGACAGATTGCCTATCTCATCTCAGGCTGAGTGGGTATTGGGTACCCCTCGACCAACAGAATCTCCTCAAATGTCGGGCTTTAGATTACGGGTTTGACCCTCGATATCGGGAGGGTTTTAGATTACGGGTTCTTGAGATGCCTCAAAACGGCTCAGACCCCAGTAAACACAAGGGCTCCAGCCTCTTTGAGCCATGCTCAAAAACAGGCGTTGAGAGAATACTGTTTACTGGGGTCTTCCGACTCGCTTAGCTCGTCGTCGAGTGCGGCACGCAGCATCTCGTCCCGAGTTGCTTCGTTGTGAACCCTGAGGGCTAAGCCCTCAACGCACGCAGCGACTCGCAGAGCATCATGCTCTGCTCTCATTTGGAGCGCTTCCCGTGTTGGGCATCCTCGATGATGGATCTCTTCGAGAACACTTCGTTCTTGAGGCTTCGCCTTTAGGACTCGTCGTTCACGAGCTAGGTACAGCGTTCTGGTACTTCGTACCTCTGGACGTGAGGATGCTGGTGACTTGAGAGAGCACTGAGAGCTAGTCGGACTGGGAATCTTGTACTGGTACAGCGTTCCTGCTTCGAGGGCTGGTGGGGACTAAATGTGATTCGAGATATCGCTGAGTGTTGGCGGAGATGGGTACAGGATTCTGGTACGGGGTACCTGATTGAGCTTGGGCATTGAGGAGCTGGCAATACCTGATGTCGGAGAACTGCGTTCGAGTACATCGTTCTTGGCTGGCGAGTCATTGAGCGGCTTCGAGGAGAGAGGTATCAGATTCCGGTATGTCGTTCTCGGGGAAGTCGGCAAGATCGCAAAGAGTGTGGGGCATCGGGCAATTTAGTCAGCAGGTGAGTCGAGACATGTTGGGTAGGGGAGAACGAAGAGAACTTGGCGACGACTGCATCGCACACATGCCTGGCTGGGTGGGGAAGAAGTTTGAGTTTGGTGGGACTCTGCGATCGCAGAGCACGAGTGCTCTGCTTTGAGGTCGTTCTGAGCGAAGCACGCTTCGCTCTTGAAGGACGCGGCAGGCTCGACGGCTCATTGCTCGACTTCACGGTCCCCGGCTGTTGCTGCTCACCGCTGACGGCTTCCTCAATCGTCCACACACCACCGCACCAATGTCTCGCCAGCGCTCGACATCCTGAAGTAGATGAGCAAACGCATTGACGAATTGTTGGAGCAGCCACCCGCATCGCAGAGACATGGGTGGACGACCCTTCAAACTGCCGGACAAGTCGTGGAGTGGCTAGAGCGGGCAGCTCAGGATGTCTTCGCTGGTTGCGAAGTCCGGCTCTGGGAGAGACTGGCTATCGACCAGCCGTCCAAGGTCGGCATAGCCGCCCTCGCTCGACCCGAGATGCCCGAGGACGTTGTTCAGGACATTGCCCGGAGATGTGCGGAAGCCAAGGTCCGGTCTGCAGCCCTTGGGCGGCTCGACCAAAAGGCTCTCGTGCACCTCGCCCGGTCAAGTGGTCCTCAGGTCACGACAGCGGTACTTGCCGAGTTGAGCAATCGAGCCGAGATGTCCTCTTCGAGCTGATTGAGCGGTCCCGAACGCGGGTCGATCGTTAAGTGGGGCGGGATCCGTGACACTTCCGATAACGCTCACTTACAGGAAGCTTCCACAGTGTCCGACCTCATCCCCATCGAATCGACCAATCTCGACAGAATCGACCAGGCAACAGCCGAGTTAGCCGCTGACTCAATCTCCGAAGCGACCAAGCTGGCGTATCACGGAGATTGGACCAGATTCTGTGCCTGGCTCGATACCTCCGATCCCCTTCCTATCTCGCCTGAGGTGGTCGCTAGGTACGTACGGGCGCTCTCAGACGCCGGTGCCAAGCCCTCGACTATCCGTCGAGCCATCGCAAGCATCTCTGTCGCCCACCAGGTGGCGGGGCATGAGAGCCCTTGCCAGACGAAGCTTGTCCGAGCAGTGATTGGCGGCGCCGTTCGTCGTGCCGGGCTCGATGGTCGAGCACGCGGTGCCAAACCGCTGACGGTCGGCACCCTGAGGTCCGTGATCAGCGAGGTTGACGGGTCAGCACCTCCTAAGAGCATCCGAGACAAAGCTCTGCTTCTTCTTGGTTGGTCGATTGCTGCTCGACGGTCCGAGCTGGTTGGGTTGAATCTTGGTGACCTCGACGTCGGTGAGCGAGGGCTCACAGTCACCATCATGAAGAGCAAGACAGCCCAGCACGAGGCAATAGAAGTGCCAGTACCGATGGCGCGAGATGCCTCAATGTGCGCTGTACACGCCGTCAGCGCGTGGGTCGAGCTTCTACACACTGAGGACCCTGAGTCTCCATTGTTCCGCTCAGTTGCAAGGGGCGGAGGCATTGCGTCTCATCGGCTCAGTGACCGGGCGGTCGACCTCATCGTCAAACAACGATGTGGAGCCGACTACTCCGCGCACAGCCTGCGAGCGGGCTATGTGACGTCAGCGGCAGAAGCAGGAGAGCCGAGTCACGCGATAATGGTCGTCTCCCGGCACCGGAGCCACGCAATGGTTGCTCACTACTCAAGGGCAGCCGATGCCTGGCGCTCAGTGCCGAGGTTGGTGTGATCATGCGCCCTGCAGCCCTCTTCGGTATGTCGCCTTCCGAGCAAGCCCAAACCGTCAGCGACCTCTTTGCTGAGGTCAGCCGTGTCCGAGACCTAGTTGTGGCGTCAATCAAGGAAGAAGAGGTCCTCCCAGGCAGCATCTGCATCGCACGCGGGGGCATCGAGGACTACGAGGTGCCTTGGACTGGACTAGATGTGGACGATGAGGAAGGGGTGATGACCGGTGGTGTTGCTCGGCTTCCTGACGGCTCAATCGCCGTCCTTCTTTTGGGATTCCGACCAGACGACCAAGATCAGGTCGACCGGACCGTCACAGCTCTGGCTGGTGAACGATGAGCAACCGCCCCCAAGACAGTGGTCGACGTGACGCAATCGGCAGGCGCATCATGGTCGGCGACTCGACACCAGCCGTGCCCGCTCAGAGCACTTCGACACTTCGAGAGCAAGCTCTCCAATCTCCCAACACACCTCAGCCCAAGTACTCGCAGGAGGACAGAGAGCGTCTTGACGTTCTGGACTCTTGGCAAAGGACAGTCGATGCATCTGACGAAGCAGAGAGAATTCGAATTCGTGACAGGGTGTTAGGACATCGAGCACGAGTCGATGGCGTTGAGGGGACTTTGGGCGCTAATGGGACCATCAACATTGCTCCCGATGAGCATGAGATGCTCCCAGGAGACATCTTCAGAATGTCTGAATCAGGCGAGGCGGTGTATCTGGGCGATGGCGGCTCGACCACACACGACTACCGCTACCCAATCGAGGGCAAGGGCTACGAACCAATCGGAGCCAACGATCGGATTGGTCTCTACTCAGCGGTCCAGCATGATGTGTTCTCCGAGGACTGGCAGCCACCATCCCCTCCAACTCCACCTCCAGGGGACTCGATCGAGGAGATTGTCGAGAGAACCGAGACGTACAACGCGAACTATGAGCAGCCCGTTGAGGGCTCGACGAAGCTCTGTGTCTCCAGCGTCAAGGATGTAGGTAGTGGTCACTCAATCCATTGGATCGTTGAACCGGACGGAACTCCTGGTCGCCGAATCGTCCGAGTTGAACACGACTCCCGAGAGACAGCGCTAATCGCGTCGTACAACGCTGGCTGGTGCTCGCAGGCATACGACATTCCGTATCACCCTGTGGTGCATCGGCTCGCCCTGGATGCCGAGGACGAGCACTACCGACGACAGCGCAAACAGACCGAAGAGGACAATAGGAAGAGAGAGGCAGCAAATGAGTGAGCCGAGCCCAGACAAGATGCAGCGGATGATTGTGGCAGGTAAGTCAGCCCCGGCTGGATTGTCTGAGGGACAGCAAGAGGTTTGGGACCGAATTGCCGCTGAGGTCGCCGAGATTCGAGCCGACCATCCGAACGCCGTGTTCGGACCTGCGGCTTCGGACGTGCAAGAGCGGCGCTGAGTGGGTCTTTTGTGGGTCGACGTAGGAAGTTGGGAGCAGGCGGTTAATCCCAAGAGTGCCTGACATGGTAGTTACTAGCCTCCAAAAAATAGAGAGGTGACCACTACCAAAGAAGTCAAAATGAGCATATGCACAGCACCCCAACAAGCACACAAGTCAGCCAGCGGGAAGGAGGCATGTCCGGCATGCAGAACGCGATATGCCAAGACGACCCTCCCCGACGAACAGACACCCCTTAAGGATCTCAGCGAAGCGAGAGAAGCCCTCGAATGCGTCGATAGTGCTCTGCTCGGCATCAGCTGGTTCATTCGCTCTAGGTCCAACCGGATGACTACAGATGAATTGATGCAGTTCGCCCAATCTGGTCATCACAAGCTGGAGAGTGCTGTTCTTCACCGGCTCATCGGCGACGAGAACCCAGAGCACGAGCCAGTGCTTGTTTATCTTGCCTCGAAGGGCAGCCACCTCACTCAAATGTGGCTTGCTGAATACTGGGGAGACAACTGGTCGACTGAAGCGCTGTTGGCGCCGTTGGCGAGCAACTCGGACTGTCGAGTCCGTGCAGAACTGCTAGCTAATTCCAGCTTGCCAGAGGAGTTGTTTGACGAGCTGCGTCTCAATGACATGTGTGAGGGTGTCCGAGGATGAAGAGCGTGGGCTTACCCGAGCAGCCCTCTCAGAGATGACTGGCGTGCAGGTCGGCTCTATTGAGCGGGATGAGCTTGGCGAACGACAGTATTTGAAGACTCAGGCGTCCTTTGTCTCCATTGGCGTAGTTATCGACCTTGCCCCAGTCGACCTGGGCGTCTTCACAGATGAATTGGCTAGTGCGACCGAGATTGCTGCTGGTTTCCTCCGGCTGGGCGTGGCGGTCCCGGAGGACATAGCGAGGGCAGCGAGTCACCTTGCCCGGAAGCGGTAGACCGGGCTCTTTGATTCGCCATCAGCGAGATTTTGGTTGACCAACGTTGGCGGGATGAACACGAGCTTCCGCTTACGTTCGCTCGCATCCATTGGACCGTATGGCACGTTGCGGAAGTGCCCACGTCGTAGGTGCGTGCTCATCCTCGTACCTGACGGAGCGTTCGAGCCAGAGTCTGATTCCTCGGCTCCACCAAGTTGAATATCGACGATGCGAAGTCCGGGAACCAAACCTCCAGCACCGACATTCTGTTTGAATTCCTTCGACTTGCTGAGAGCGCGGAGGGACTTGCGTTGCCGGTCAGCCGGAACCTTGATGATCGGGGCAGGTCGGGAGTCGCCGTAGGCAATCAGAGCTAGGACGGCGAAGATATCTGGGGCAAGGCTCGGGCAGTCAGTGGGGAGTGCTTCGAGGTCGACCCAGTGAACCGACCTAACCACTCCCACGGACAGAGGGGTGTAGAGGTGCAGTCCGATGTGGTCGCACAAGGGTCGATAGTGCTCATCGGCGATGAAGGTGACTGCACTAATTCCGCCGCCCGGCAGTCTCTCGTAATCGCCGTATTCCTCCAGGAGCTGCTCATGCTCCGGCAGCAGCGAATAGTCATCCAGTTCGATGTTGCCCCAGAAGGCTGTCACGCTCCGGTCGGGTAGCCGGATGTCTCCTAGGTCACCGACTGTTCGGATTGGTTCGGCTTCCATTAGGGCGCTCATCACATCCATCGACAGGAAGAACGGAACCGATGGGCGCACCTTGGTATCCATGGACGGACCAAGAAGGACCGCAAGAGATGACAGAATCGTGTGCAGGGTGATCTCGTCACGCGGGTCGAGTGAAGGTGCCTTGAGTAGGGGCAGGACTCTGGCAAGCTGCGACTCTGCCCACTTCGCTCGGGCATAGGTCCAGTCGCCAGGCGTCATCTCTCCCGCGTCGAAGTACATATCGCCGTCCGGCTGGCGAGCTGATAATCCTGCGAGTCGGAGGTCCTCAGAGAGCTGCTCGGCGACGAGACGTAGCCAACCGTCATAGGTAGCCATGTCTTTCGTGGTGAACCATGGCATCGGTAGAAGCCATGGTTCTAGGTCGGTCTGACCGGGAATCTCAGTCGTGTTGTCGTCGTCGGGGGGTTCGGGTGGGAGCGCCATACTCCTCTGATCGGCATTCCCATCGACATGTTTGAGGAGCTGTTGCGACCCCGAATACTCCTGCACCTGCAGGGATCGAGGGAACAGGAAGAGGGATACCGACAAAAGTAGACTCAGGAGGGAATCTTCTGCTTTTCGGAACAAGGGCAGAGGTCCTACTGATCGTCCCTGTCTGCCAGATGAACCGCAACGGCGGCACGGCCGCCGAGGAACGAATCGGGGCTCTGTCGCGTGTGGGGAGGGGAGAGTGATGGCTGTATCCAATTACAGGCATGTAATTTGAGCTGTAGCCTGGGTGGATGATTGGCGACGAATACTTCGACCTGCGTGTCAGCACTCCGGTTTGCGCGCCCGTCGATGGCACTCTCTGCGGGGATCAGGGCACAATCGTGATGGCGGGCGCATACTTCGATGCGCACTACCAACTTGAACCCGGTACCTGCAATCAGCAGGTTGCCGTTCCATGGGTTTGGCTGGCTCGATTCGCTGCTGAGTTGAGCTATCAGTCGGCAACAAAGGCGCTGTGCCAGGCGAAGGGGCTCGAATACCCAATTCCCTCCAACCACAACTTCGAGACCATCCACCAGGCATGGTGAAACACCATTCAGAACGGCAAGACGGGAGCGTCGAGTGCCTCACTGTCGGATAGGTGTAGGGCAGCCAAGCAGCACTGGACCGCCGTGGACAAGGCAGACCCAAATGGGCTGATGCTGCGCTATCCGCTTGGGAAGCCCAACGGCACCGTGCCACCGATACCAGCTGGGTTTGACGAGCACTGTGAGTGGCCAAACCTTCTTAGGCAGATGGTTGCGGTGGTGTGTGACGTGACCATTGCCGAGTTGCCGACATCATCCGAGCCATGCCGGAACGCCCTTCGCTACCTTCGATGTGTCGTCGCTGCCGGTGACTGCCTAGGTGGCTATCTGGCATCGGAGACTATCGACGAGGACCATGCCTATTGGGATCTCTTGACTCGCGTTCGCTCCGAGTTCAACGAGCCAGTGACCTGGGAGCCGAGCTTCGATACTCGCGGCGAATGGGTATGCAATCTGCCGGTAGTCCCGGAGAGCCGGGTCTAGTCGAGAGCCAAGTCAGGGAGGCTCTCGACGATGTCGAGAGTCCTCATCGACACGGCGGTCACTCGCCCTATGAGATCGAGGATGTAGCGAGGGTCATCCACTTCGTCGCACCAATCGTTCGGATCTGAGGTGATCTGAGACTTGCTATCAGTCTTGACTTTGTATTCGCGCACAATCCAATCAAGAGCTGAACGTGTACCGAGCTGGTAATCCTGTGCCCGCAATGGGAGATTCTGGATAGTGATGTCAGAGTTGTAAATGATCGTTGTCTTGTCATCGACTCGTTTGCCCTCCTCGTTACGAACCTTGACGTAGGAGAGCTTCTCGATCCGCAGGCTCGGGGAGTCATGCGCTGTGACAATCTCCAGCTCCGACCAGGGCTCGATGCTCTCGTATCCAACATGAAGGTCGCTCAGCCTTCGACCAGCGGAGGCGAGCGTCTCAAACTGCGTTGAGTCGACGAACGCTGGAATCCTGGGTAGCTCTCGCTTGAGGTTGGCTTCCTGCGACTCCTTGTAGTCAGGATGATGGAAGATGGCGTACACAGCGAAGAACACGTCTTCATGGCTAGCGTCGTCCGGGACATTCAGCTCAGCAAAAGACGCAGGGTCAAGATTCGATTGTGAACCGAGATCGAGGAGATGCTCCCCGTTGGCTTCAGAAGACAGCGTGAGCGGCAGGAAGAAGCTGATCTCGCTTCCCCAGATCGCATAGCTTGGTATCTCGTCGACCATTAGGGTCGAGAAGGGCTTGCTTGACGTGTGCGGCACGATACAGATGCTCAGCGTCCGCAGCTCAGGATTGGGGTACACCCGGTGCAATTTGTAGACCCGAGAATTCTGACGCGGATTCGAGTTGACGAGTCTCTTCGAGAAGGGTCGGTAGAGGCAGACGCGGAAGAAGTCAGCGTCGAGTTCGTATCGTTCGCCACGCGCTAAGCGGCTGTACTCCTCGTCGAACCAACCAATTTTGGACTCGTGCTCGCTGGCTAGCTCACGCCCCCGCTTCTTCAGCTCCGGTGCCTTCCGTGGCGGCTCAGCGGCTACAACCCTGCTGATTCGATCGGACTCACTGTTGAACTGACGAACCAGTTCCTTTGCCTGCGAGGCGAGCGATTCAGTGGTGAATGCGTGGTTCCACGTGTCCCGTGCCGTCAACAGTCCTGATGTGCGTTCCCGGAACACAGACACGAGCGAGTCGTCGTGTATGCGTACCAGCTCTTCTAGGTCGCTCGACCGTTGCGTTAACCAGTCGCCAAACGCATTGGGCGTAACCTGGGTCCAGTCAACACTCCGTTGCTCGTTTTGAGATTCTTCCTGTAGCCATCGCAGCTTCGCAGCAGCATCCATCCCATCTTCGACCTGGCAGTAGTGAATTGTGGCGCCTGTGGCGGGTAGATCACCCGCCGTGCGGACAAGCACTGTCACGGCGATTCCCGCTTGGCTCCCCGAGCCGAAGACCTTGCCTCCCTCAGCTCTCCAGTCACCAGCCTTCTGGTTGCCCCTGAGATTGACGACGTAAATGTGGTGATACTCCTGCCCGAGACTCAGTCGGACGCCATCCGCCATGTTGCTGTCTAGGTAGCTGTTGTTGGATACAAACGCCACCACACCACCTTGAGCGCCGCTAATCACGCGGTCAGATGCCCACCTGAATGCACGTAGGTACGAGTCATACAGCTTGTTCTTCGAGGTGGAGGTTCCAAGCTTTACGTAAGTTCCGGCGAGTGCCCTATCGAGTGCCTCATACTTCAAATTCTGGTTGTTGTCGCTCTGGGAGGATTGCCCTGCCGAATAGGGCGGATTGCCGAGGATCACCCGGATGTCTAGTTGCTTCTGACGCTCAGCTCGTCTGTTGTTTACAGGGAACACGTCGAATTGACCTGAGCCATCGCCGGATTCGCCCAACTGGAACGTGTCGGTCAACACCATCCCCTCGAACGGTGTGTATGAGCTGTCCTCAGTATTCAGGTCGTGGAAGGCGGCGGCGATGTTGATTGCCGCGATGTAGTAGGCGAGTAGCAGAATCTCGTTGGCGTGCAGTTCTTCCGCGTACTTCCGAGCGAGGTTGTGTGGCGATATTCGTCCCGATTGCAAGAGGCGGACAATGAATGTGCCTGTGCCCGTGAAGGGGTCGAGCACGTGGACGCCCTTGTCGCCGAAGGTGGCTCCATCGAAGTGTTCGGCGAGCACGTCGCCAGTCAGGGCAACGGTGAAGTCGACTATCTCTTGTGGCGTGTAGACAATCCCCAACGAATCCGCCTGCTTGGGAAGAGCCTTGCGGAAGAAGCGGTCATACAACTCGATGATGATGCGTTGCTTGCCCTCGGCGTTGTCTACGCCTTCTGCTCGGAGTCGCACCGAGTTGTAGAACTTCTGGAGCTGCTCGGTCTCTTGCTCGATTGCGTGCTCATCGAGCACATCGACCATCCGCTGCATTGTCTGCGAAACGGGATTGCTGGCGAGGAAGTCGAAGTCCTCAAACAGCGCCTCGAACACAGGTCGTGTGATGAGATGCTGGGAGAGCATCCCTACAGCATCCTCAGTTGAGATGGAGTCGTTCAGGTTGGTTCGGAGTCCGGCGAGGAAGGTCTCGAACTCGCTGGCGACACCGAGCTTGCTGTCTCCAAGGAGCGCGAGGATTCTTGCCTCGTGGCGGCTCGCAATCTGAGCGATGTCGTTAGCCCAGTCTTCCCAGTAGTGGGAGGTTCCGACCTTCTTGACCATCGTCGCGTAGAGAGCTTCGCGTAGTTCGCCGACGGGGAACGTGAGTTCAAGCTGGCTGGGTCCGGTCTCTTCCTCGTCCTCGGTGTCGCCAGGTACCGGGATGACGTCGATTATTTCCGGCTTCTGCTGATTGAGGTCGAGCTTGTTGACGACGGAGTTCATGCGCTCGTCGTGCGAACGGAGAGCGTTTAGCACTTGCCAGACGACCCTGAAGCGCTGGTTGTCTGCGAGAGCTTGCTCTGGGCTGGTCCCGGCTGGAATTCCGATGGGCAGAATTACGTAGCCCATGTCCTTGTCTTTGGACTTCCTCATGACTCGACCGACAGCTTGGATGACGTCCACCATGGATTTGCGTGGTTCGAGGAAGCAGATGGCATCGAGTGCCGGAACATCGACTCCCTCTGTCAGGCACCGAGCGTTCGAGAGAATGCGGCAGGCATCCTCTCCGGGGTCTTCCTTGAGCCAGCGGATCAACTCCTCTCGCTGGAGTGCGTTGTATGAGCCATCTACGTGGAGGACGTCAACGTCGAAGTCTGAGACATCGAGTTCGTGTTGTCGGTATCGGTCGGCGACCTCGCCGAACAACCCTTGGAACTTTTTGGACTCAGCAATTGTGTTCGAGAACGCCACAGCTCGCTTCATCGGTTGTGCCTCGCCTTTGTCAGCGGCAAGGACCTTCCGCTTGGACAGTGCGTTGAGACAGCCAACGATGCGGGTTGCATCGTTTAGCACGAGTTCGTTGTTCTCGTCGCTGAGTTGCTGTTGGAAGGCTGTCGCGACAGCTTCCTCGTCGACCACGAGAACAAGCACCTTGTAGTCGGTGAGGAGGTCTCGGTCGACTGCTTCTCGGAACCCAATTCTATGGAATTCAGGACCGTAGACGGACTCGTCGTCCATTGACGCGACGAACGAATCCTCAGCTGATGCTCGTGCTTTGGATCCGTCGCTGTAGACCCTGGGTGTCGCAGTCATGTAGAGGCGTTTCGCTGCGTTGACATATGTGTCGTCATGTACACGTGTGAAGTTGCTGTCGTCCTCATCCGCAAGGGTCACTCCGGTGGTGCGGTGTGCCTCATCGCAGATGACAAGGTCGAATACGCCGACACCTGCTTCCTGTGCGGCGGTGATGACGGGCACAGACTGGTAGGTAGAGAAGATGACTGTCATCGTCTCCTCGTCGGAGAGGCGACCGAATTGGGACACAAGTAGCTCTGGGTCGGTGGTCGCCGGAAGCACGAGGTCGTAGGGAGAGATGTCCTCCGTCTTGCGCCTACTACCAGCCTTTGTGTCCGAGCACACTGCGAACGGCGCAAGCTTCACTGTTGAATCGCTCGCCCATTCCTTCAGCGTTTGGCTAAGGAGGGAGATGGAGGGGACTAGGACGAGAACGCTTCCCCCTGCCCCGACGAGGCGTTCGGCAATGAGCTGACCGGTGTAGGTCTTCCCGGTACCGCAAGCCATGATGAGCTTGCCGCGTTCATGCTCCTCAAAGCCGTTCAGGACTGCTTCGATTGCCTGTTCCTGATGGACGCGGGGCTTCTTCCTGGTCTTCCGCTGGAGCGTGTCGAGGTGCTCCGGGGTCCACGATGCCCAGTCGATGCTTGACGCCTCCATCGCCTCCACACCGATTCGAGCGGTCGGCTTGTCCTGACCGATGAGGGACTTCTCGGCGTGGGTGCTCCAGTTGTTTGTTGTTGAGACGACTATCCGACGCGTGAACGGAGCTTTGCCAGATTCGTTGAAGAAGGAGTCGATGTCGTCCTTTGATAACACTGTTGTATCGGCGTAGAACTTGCATTGGATCGCCGTGAAGCCGTCATCGTCACGGTTCTTCGCGACAAGGTCGATGCCGGTGTCAGGACGTCCCCCGTTGCCGTCCCAGTCACCCCACATCCACACGTCGGAGAACTGCTGGGCATACGTCGCGTCCGTTTGGAAGAAGGCAACACACAGTCGCTCGAACTTGTCGCCCTTATCGCGCTCACTGGTCGACGACGTCACCAGTTCCTCAAGAATCGCCCTCAGCGCTGACACGCAGTCTCCTCACTCGCGCCCATGACGCCTCGGTCTTCCAACGTGGTCAACATTCTCGCATCAAGGTGTGACGAATTCCCGGATTCACGCCGAGAATCAGTTGCCGCTAGCAAGTTCTGAGCCGGGGTGGCAGGTCAGGCAGCTGTTGCGAGCGGTCTCCAGCGCTCATCTGGCTGTTGGATAAGGGTTGCAATCCCCCCTCCGACACAATCGGTACACGGACAGTGCCTCAATCCCGCAACACGCCCCTCAAGACCAGCGATGCCCTCCACACTCCAACACCACCAACTCGACAGCCCACGCAACCAGCAACCCCCTACTCCACACAACCGAAACACCCACCCACTCGCAAGAACAAGCCGCACACAGGAATACTCCACGAAGACCTCCTGAACACTCCCCGCTTGAACTATTCGC
>Ga0209633_10000828_pt1 | contig 34118 bp, 29 predicted proteins | sample Cruoilmetagenom1_FD_187290 | JGI IMG/M metagenome (GOLD analysis project Ga0209633, IMG submission 187290) | Oil polluted marine microbial communities from Coal Oil Point, Santa Barbara, California, USA - Sample 1 (SPAdes) (version 2) | ecosystem: Environmental > Aquatic > Marine > Oil seeps ... | reverse complement strand
CCAGCGGCAAAACCTACCACTAAATATCTTCCTTTCCAAGCAATAGAACGTAGTGCCGGTTCAGAAAATTTATCACCTATCGGGTCATAAATAACATCAACTCCTTTGCCATTAGTAAGCTCCTTGACTTTATCTTTAAGATTTTCAATTGAATAATTAATCAAAAAATCAGCACCATTTTCTTCGCAAAAGGCTAATTTGTCATTGGTAGAAGCTGCTGCAATTACATTGGCACCAAGTACTTTGGCAATTTGTATTGCGGCTGTACCAACACCACCGGCCGCGCCTAATACTAATAGTGTTTCTCCGTCTTGCAGATTAGCTCTGTTCACTAGGGCATGATATGAAGTGCCATAGGTTAACATTGACGAAGCGCCCGTAATAAAATCCATTGTTGACGGCATTTTGAAAACATCATTAGCACTTGCTTTTACTTCTTCTGCAAAACCACCAAAAACACTTCCATACATCACTTTATCGCCAATTTTAAGATGTGATACACCATCACCTATTTCTTTAATAACTCCAGATATTTCTCCACCCGGAGAAAACGGAAAGTCAGGTTTAAATTGATATTTTCCTTGAATAATTAGAGTGTCAGGAAAATTTAACCCGCAAGCTTTTACGTTGATAATTACTTCTCCTTTGCCAGGTGTTAATGAAGGTATTTCTTCAACCACTAGGTTTTCAATGACTCCGAAAGATTTACATAAAACAGCTTTCATTGCTTATTCATAAATTACCTCTTCTTCAGAGTCAAACCATGATTTATACATAGGCATGTGTATTTTTTCAACTTGATTTCTTTTTACTTTAAGAGTTGGCGTCATGAGTCCATTTTCAACCGTCCAATCTTCTTTCATAATAACCGCTTTCGCAATCTTTTCATGTTTCTCTAAGATAGGATTTATTTCTTTTATGGCCTTGATTAAACACTTGTTAAGTTCTTCTTTATTTTTATTTTTCCCTTCTAATGATGGAATTACCAGTAATATTGGTTGCGGTATGCCCATACCTACAATGCATACTTGCTCAATATCAGCACATTTAGAAAGTTCTAATTCAATAGGAGCGGGAGATATATATTTTCCTTTATCTGTTTTAAATTGATCTTTAGCACGGCCGGTAATAGTTAGATAACCATCATGGTCATATTCTCCAACATCACCCGTTTTTAAATAGCCTTCTTCATCAAATGTTTTAGCTGTTTCTTCCGGATCTTTATAATAGCCTTTCATCAAACAATCATTCATAATACAAATTTCACCTTCAGGAGATAATTTTGAAATGGCACCATTTGTTGTTTTACCTACGGTTCCTATTTTATTTTCGGTCGGTGTATTACTATGAGAAAGAATACAATCTTCTGTCATTCCATAGCCTTGTAAAATTGTAATATCTAATTTTTTGTACCATTCCAAAAGACTGGAAGCAATTGGAGCAGCTCCCGAATAAATCAATACAGCTTTTGATAAGCCTAGCTTCTTTTTTATTTTTTTCTTTATAACCGAGTTAATTATAGGAATTCTTAATAATTTGGTTAATTTTTTTTGAGGTATTCCTAGTAATATTTTTTCCTGGAATTTAGCCCAAATTCTAGGTACGGCAAAGAATAAATCCGGTTGCGTGGCTTCTAGATTATTTGCAAAAGTGGCTAATGAATCAGAAAAGGTAATGGTGGCACCTCTAAATAAACTACTCATTTCAATACCTACTCGTTCGGCTATATGAGAGAGTGGGAGATAGGAGAAGAATTTTGGATAGTTTGGTAGACTTAAGTTATCTAAAAATGTATTAGAGGCATTAGTAAAACTACCAATTGTGTGCATAACACCTTTAGGATTTCCTGTTGTGCCCGAAGTATAAATTATTGTTATCAGACTTGCCGGATCTAATTCGGGTGCATTTTGTAACGGCGCATTGTCTTTGTTTAGATTTTCCCATGTACTTCCTTCATTTAGGCCGTATAACTCAACACTTATTACAGGGATATCACCAACTGCTGATTTTTGAGATTCAAAATCATCTAATTTCCCAAGAATTATTGCTTTCGATTCACTATGTTCTAATACATATTGTATAGAATTTGCTTGAAACGTAGGATAAATGGGTATTGATACATTACCAGACATCATTATAGCTAAATCAGCCATTACCCAATGTGCGCAATTTTTTGATAATAAAGCAATTTTACTTTGCGTTGGAAAATTAAAAGAATTTAAATAGGTTGCAATTCGCCTTACTTCATCTCCACATTCTTTAAAAGAATAGGTTATAGTTTCCCCATTTATATGTTGCTGTAAGAAGGTTTTGTCAGGGATGTTTTTTTCCCAATGCAGGAATGCTGCCAGTGGAGAATCAAACTTTATCATAATGTGGGTTATTGGTTATTAGCCCAAGATAGTAAAAAAATAGAATTAATCCCTAGACTAAAGGCGCAGATAAGGTGAGAATGACATTTTGAATACTTATTTTATTAAGTAAACAGCAGAATTAAAAGTATATTTTTTAATAAAAGAAGCTGCCCCCCTACGGTGCAGCTTCTTACATAACCAATATGCTTCAATAATTAGAAAGTTGCTATAAAAAGAATGGTTACATTTAATTCTTTAACAAAGATATTGAGATTCATCTTTTTGAAATATGATAATTATCAGGTTTTCAAATGGTTATAACATACTAATTTTCAAGCTTTGCAAAAGGTGTTAATTTACTTTATTATCAGGTCATTTTTTAAAACAGATCTTTTGATACGTTTATTGTCAATTCTTCATTACTCATCAGTGTTTTGGCTAATCCTTTAGTTTTAATCAACTCATAGTTATAGAAGAATTTCATCGTATGAATTTTACTAGTATAAAAATCTGTAGGTTGGCTTAAGTTTCCATTTTTTACAACTTGTTTTGCAACAATGGCTGTTTTTAGCCATTGCCATCCAATGACAATTGTGCCAAAGAAATCCATAAAAACTGTGGCATCTGCAAGATAACGCTCATAATTTCCTTTTATAGCATGTGGCATTAATATGCCTATTACTTTTTGCGCTAAACCTAAATTTTCTAAGAGTGTATCGGCATAAGGTTTAAGTTCGTCAAAAGTAGATGCGTTGGTAATGGTTTGTTTAATTTCGACGGCTAATAATTCAAGCGCTTTTCCATTTTTCATTGTGATTTTTCTTCCTAACAGATCTAGTGATTGTATTCCGGTAGTTCCTTCATAAAGTGCTATGATCCTAATATCTCTATAATATTGCTGAGGCATAAAATCAAAACAGAAACCATAACCTCCTAAAATTTGAACGGCATTATTAATTGATTGTATGCCTTGCTCTGCCGGATATGTTTTGGCAATAGGTGTGAGCAGTTCTAATAATAGATTGTACTTTTCTTTTTCTTCAACAGTAGTACTGGTCATTTCTTTATCTACGTAAATTGCAGTCTGAAAGATTAAACTCATCGAACCTTCGACAATTGCTTTTTGAGTAAATAGCATTCGTTTAATATCAGGATGATTGATAATTAAAGTTTGCTCTTCTTCAGTATTTTTTTGTCCTGACTTATTTAGTTTTCTGCCTTGAGGGCGTTCATTGGCATATTTTAGAGAGGAGTGATAGGCAGCAGAAGCAATGCCTGCTCCCATACGTCCTGTTGCAATACGTGCTTCATTCATCATTTGAAACATATAGGATAAACCCTTATTTACTTCACCTACAAGCCAGCCTCTGCAATCGTCGTTATCACCAAATACTATATGCGTAGTACAATATCCTTTTTGGCCCATTTTTTCAAATTCTCCGACTATGGCAGCATCATTATAAGTAAAATCAACATTTTCAGTTGGCCTGTTTTTAGGGACTACAAATAATGAAACGCCTTTAATGCCAGACGGAGCTCCTTTAATTCTTGCTAATACTAAATGCACAAAATTGCTCGCAAATTGATGATCTCCTGCCGAAATAAATATTTTCTGCCCTTTAATTTTATAATAATCTTTATCCGTTGGTGTAGCCAGCGTGGCAACATCAGAAAGTGAGCTCCCGGCTTGAGGTTCAGTCAGACACATTGTACCTCCCCAAGTTAGATCAAGCATATTAGGTACATAGATATCTTTTAGTTCTTGGTTTCCGAAAGAAAGAATCAAATTTGCAGAACCAGCTGTTAAGCCAAAGTAACCAGGCACATGATTATTGGCTGCCTCCATTATAAAATAAGAAGCATGAAAAATAGTGGAAGGTAATTGCATACCGCCGTCATCAAAATCATAAATGGCACCAACCAATCCCATTTCTCCTGCACCTTTTAAAATATTTTCAAATTGTGGATGTACATTTATCTTACCATCTTTAAAATAAGAAGGTTTTTCATCCATTTCTTTAATAAAAGGATGTAATGCCGTATCAGAAAATGTTTTTACGGAATCAATGAAAATATCAATAGACGTTTTATCATATTCACTAAAACGTTCTGCCAGTAACAATTCTTCTGCTTTATGCACATTGAATAGTAAAAATTTTAATGTGTCTATATCAACATAATCGTGTTTCATTTTTATTTTCTTATTGATTAATAATTTCTTCAATATACTGAATTATAGTTTTACCATTCTCTTGAAAATCAAACCACTGAATATCACTGTCTTTTCTAAACCAAGTCAGTTGACGTTTAGCAAAACGTCGTGTATCTTTTTTAATTTCTGAAATGGCAAAATCCAATTCAAAATTACCATCAAAGTATTCGAATAATTCCTTATACCCAACCGTTTGCAAGGCATTTAATTCTTTATACTGATGTAATTTTTTTGCTTCATCTAATAAACCATCGGTTAACATAATATCAACACGTTGATTAATTCTATCATAGATTATCTCCCTATCAGCAGTCAATCCGATTTTAATTGGGGTAAAATTTCTTTGTATCGTCTTATCGGTAATAAATGATGAAAAGGGCATACCAGTTCCAATACAAATTTCTAAGGCTCTAATAACTCTTTGATGATTTTCAATATCTATTTTTTGATATGTTTTAATATCTAATTTTTTTAATTGTTCTTGGAGAGTTACCAAGCCCTGATTTTCTAGCTTCAACATTAAATCTTTGCGGATCTGTTTATCTACTTCAGGAAAATCATCTAATCCTTTTAAAACCGCATCTACATATAGACCGCTTCCACCAACCAAAACTAAAATATTATTATTTATAAATAATGAATTCAGTTTATCAATAGCATCTTTTTCAAATTGACCTACATTATAATCATCATGAATAGAGATATTTTGGATAAAGTGATGTTTGACTTTCGCTAATTCTTCCTCATTAGGTACAGCAGTACCGATTGACATTTCTTTATAGAATTGACGAGAATCTGCAGAAATAATTTCAGTATTGAAATGTTTTGCAATCTCAATACTTAATGAAGTTTTGCCAATTGCTGTTGGACCAATAATAGTAATTAAATAGTTAGTCATCATTTAATTTATGTCCACATTTTCTACAATAATCAGCATCATCTCTTAAAATGTCAGTACCACAGTTTTCACAAGAGCGACCTTCATCAAATTCGTTCTTTTTTGTGGTAGCGTATTCTGCTGATACAATACCGGTTGGTACGGCAATAATACCGTAACCAATAATCATAATAAAGGTGGCAATGAGTTGACCTAAAGGAGTTTGCGGAGCAATATCACCATAACCTACAGTAGTCAAGGTTACAATGGTCCAATAAACACTTGTTGGAATACTGGTAAAACCGCTATCATCACCTTCTACCATATACATAATGGTACCCAAGATAATTGATAAAATAAGTACAGCAAATAAAAAGACAGCTATTTTTGCTCTACTTGCTTTTAAAGCGGTTACCAAACTATTGGAAGCCCCTAAATACCTTGCTAATTTTAGAATTCTGAACATTCTTAGCAATCGCAATCCTCTTAGTGCTACCAAAGCATGAGAACCTGCGAAGATCAATGATATATATTTGGGTATTGTAGATAATAAATCAATAACACCATAAAAGCTAAAAATATATTTTGATGGCTTTTTTACAGAAATAATTCTGGCTATATATTCTAAACTGAATAATATAGTAATAACCCATTCTGATATATTAAGAAATTTATGGTATCTGGCATCAAAACTCTTGACACTTTCCAACATCACGAGTACAATACTAGCCAAAATCGCTATCAAAAGTATTATGTCAAATAATCTTCCTGAAGGAGAATGGGTACCATAAATTACCTCATGTAATTTGACTCTCCAGTGGGTTGGTTTGTTATTTGATGTTTTACTCAAAAACTAAGCTTTTAGATTTTTTCTAAAGTTATTAAAGAATTTTGAGTTTTTATGATTTGCTTATAAAATTCTTTAAGATAAAGATATTCTTCAGGAACAAAATATGATTTACTAATTTTAAATCGGGAGATCATGGTAACTTTGTTGTTTTTTTTACCGATATTAAAGGTATAATTGCCACCACCATTAGGTAGCTTTAAAGCCTGATCTTCAGGTAAAGAACTAATTTTATAAGTTTCAGGGATAGTTAGCGATAGTGTAAATTGAAAAGACCGAGGATATCCGAAATCTACAGGATATGTTCTTTCCTTTAATTGAAAAGGATTTTTTTCTATCTTAGAATTTATAAAGGGGTTCAGTATAACTATTTTTCCATCAAGACCGCTTTCAATTATAATATCAAAAAGCTCTGTTAATGGTTTATCTATATCATCTAAGTTTGAATTTTTATATGAATTTATGATTATATTTTCATCTTTATCCTCGATATCTTCCAAGTATTTTTCTTCATCCATAACTTTGATCTCATCTCTTTTTTCAATGGCCTTATATCCATTATATGACTTATGCATCAGACCTGCAAAATCACCATCTTCATTGATCTTTAAATTCATATTAATACGAGTTTGATTATTTTTTTTTGGTTTAATGTCAATCCAATAACTTTCATTATCAAAATCCATTACCCTACCATATCCATTCAAGGTTTTATAAGGGATCATACCAAAAGGTAATAGTTTGTTAGTGGCATCTAATAAATATGTTTTGCCATCAATATCAATTTTACCAATGGCATAGTTGAAATCGCTAATAACAGGATGTAATTTAATTGGTAGTCCGTTACTTCGAGTTGAAACTAACACAATTTCTGCATCTAGCCCTACTGCATTTAAAGCATTTATCATTGCAATATTAATTTCAGTAGAATTTCCAATTTTATTATCAAAAGCTTCTTTAACATTAACATCATTAAATAGTCTGGTTTTATTATTCCATGTAAAATAATTTTTTATAAAATTATATGTTTTTTGTGCTTTAGTTAATTGGTCACTGAAATTGAATAATTCTTTTGGAAGCTTTTTTTTTAAAAAATCAATTTTTCTAAGTTGTTTGCCAATACTTTTTTCTGTTCTAAATTCTTTGTCAACATCTTTCCATCGTTTCGTATATTTATGTGTAATACCGTCAAAACCATTAAATTCTGAAATTTCAAATTTAATTCTAGATATATAATTGTCTTTTGAAAGCATATAATCTTCTTCAATAAAGGCGGGTATTTCTTCCATGACATAGGTTAATTCTTCGCAGTCTGCTTCTTTAATAGCACGAGGTATATGAAAGCATCTTTTCTTAATAGTCGCTTCGTTCTTTGATAATTTTTTGGGGCCAATAAGGCTTCTATTATAGACATAATTACCGGGAATCAGAGCATGAAATCTACTGTATAATTTCGGAATATTAGTTTGAAATGACCACCCCTTGAAATTGAAAAAAAATGGAGACTCTCTTGTATATTCATATTCAATAATACTCTGCTCTTTAATATCTGGCATTGTGAATTTTACAACAGACCAATATTCGTTTACTTTTTCAGTAAAAACATTATTAGGATTTAGTGCGATTCTCCTTTTTGAATTATGAGTATATCCTTTAATATTAACTATTTTTTCGGATCGTTCTTTATTATGGCGAATTGGAATTTCTATAGTGGCATTAGCATCTCCTTCTTTATTGAATATTTTTACTTTGGCATAATAAGTTGTACTCATAATTATTCTGTCACGACTAATTTTAAAGTGAGTTTCACCATTTTCGTATAAAAACAAGGCATTGGCTGTTGTATCTTTTACATAAATATTTAATGCCCGCTCTTCAGGGGTTATTTCGCCGAAGGTATAAACTTTGCTTTTTTGTGGAAATACAGTACTACTGATTAATAATAGTACAATAAACAATCCTTTTTTCATTCGTTTTATAAGTTTACAATTTTTAATTTTTTATTCTTTCTTAAATAACTCTTAATTATATGTTGAATGTCACTATTGTTTTCCATTGGAGTAATTATAGATTGCAGTACCTCAATTGTGTTTATTTGATAATTGAGATTAAAAAAACCTAGCCCCTTAAAAATACCATTTTCAATAAAAAACGCACTGTGCTCATCTATCTCTCGGCCTTTATCTATAATTACAAAACTCCTATTTTCAAAACTATTATAAGCAATTAATTGACGTACTCTTTTGTTGTACAACTCAGGCACCTCTTTTTGAATACAAGCGCCATGACATGTTTTGATAGTGTAATTAAAACAGTTCTTTTTTACTTCATCTAACCCTGTTAATTTTTGACACAGTTTATAATTCTCTACCGCATTAAAAAGAAAACTTTTGGCACTTTGACTATTTACAAAAGTGCTGATTGCGTTTTTTCGATCATCTACTTTATCAATCCTTAAATTTATGTATCCCTCACCATCTAAAAAGCTATGTAATGCATGTGAAAATATGCTATGTTTTAAAGTTCTATTATATATTGGTTTGTTACGTTTTATTTCTTCGCTTTCCTTTAAGAGTGCGAAAAGCTCACTTCCTGTTATTTCATAAGTAACAGCAGCGACAAGCAATTGAATTTTCTTTGACTTAGCATTTGTATTTGTGAAATGTTGATTTACACGTTTTTTAATATTCTTACTTTTGCCTATATAAATTATTTCTCCATCTGATCTATGAATATAATAGACTCCGGTATTCGATGGTAAATCTTCAATAATAGTTGCAAGTTTCGGATCTAATTTATGATTAGCTTCTATTTTTACTGCATCAGTAATGATTGTTTTTTGTAAGTCTTTATCCAATAGCATTTTGAAAAGCTTAACAGTAGCGATAGCATCACCATTGGCTCTGTGTCTATCTGTGACAGGTATGCCTAAAGTACGGCATAGTCTTCCTAATTTATACGATTCTAAATCGGGAATTAATTTTTTACTTAACTCAACGGTACATAAAGTTTCGCGGTCAAAATCAAAGCCCAATCTTCTGAATTCTGTGCTTAAAATTCGATAATCAAAACTTGAATTATGAGCTACAATAATGCATTGTGAAGTTATTTCAATAATACGCTTGGCAACCTCATAAAATTTTGGAGCATTTCTAAGCATGTTATTATTTATCCCGGTGAGGTTTACCACAAAAGGCTGAATTTCACGTTCAGGATTTACTAAACTTATAAAGCTATCAACAACTTGATGTCCGTCGTATTTATGAATTGCAATTTCGGTAATGCCCTCTTCATTATACTTTCCTCCGGTAGTCTCTATGTCAAGAATGGCGTACAATTATTTTTTATCGACCACTAAGCGGTTTTCTTTATTGGCAATTACCCAGGCAGTATGAAATATTAATTGCGCTCTTTTTTGAAGTAAGTCATATCTTATTTTGTCTGCAGTATCAGTTGGCTTATGATAATCTTCATGTACACCATTGAAATAAAATATTATTGGAACATTATTTTTTGCAAAATTATAATGGTCTGATCGATAATAAAATCTGTTCGGGTCACTCTCATTATTGTACTTGTAATCTAACTTTAAATTTGTATATTTTTTATTTGTTGCTTCAGATAGATCATGAAGCTCTTGACTTAACTTATCTGCACCAATTAAGTATACAAATTCGGGATTATCTTTGTGCTGCTCATCAAAACGACCTACCATATCAATATTTAGATCAACGACAGTATTTTCTAAAGGAAAAATCGGATTTTCAGAGTAGTATTTAGATCCAAATAATCCTTCCTCTTCACCCGTAACATTTAAAAATATAATGGAACGTTTAGGTCCTTTACCATCTTTTGAAGCTTTTTGAAATGCTTCAGCAATTTCTAATAGGGCAGAAGTACCTGAAGCATCATCATCGGCTCCATTATAAATATCTTCACCTTTTACACCAAGATGATCATAATGAGCTGAAATGACTACATATTCATCCGCTTTATCTGTTCCTTTAATAAAGGCAACAACATTTTCTGAAGCATCCTTTGAACGGCCCCTAAAATATTCAACAGGGATGCTTTGTAAATAATTACCATCAGAATTTGCGGCAGCAACACCTAAATTTTTATAATAATCAATAATGAATTGAGCTGCTATTTTTTGCCCTTTTTCACCTGTTAATCTCCCTTCATATTCGTCAGAAGCCAAAGTGTATACTAACTTTTTTAAGTCGTTTTCAGTAATAGTATTGGCATATTCTACAGCATAATCAACTGATTTTATTTCTTTTTTTTCAACAGTGTTAACTTTTGAAATCGATGTAGTTGTAGATGGTGAAGCAATTGCATTTGCCTCGGATTGAACTTGTGATGTTGATTTTGAAGTTCCACAAGAAATTAATAATAGTGATAGAAGTAATAAGATGCTATTTTTCATTTGTTTATTTTTAATAAGGCTTCAAAAGTAAAAAATTAATGATGATTTATAATGAATTGTTTAGATTTTAAATCAAAAGTAACTAAATCTGAACTAAAGAGATTGGCCACACTGCCATTAGCAATTAATTCATCCGTTTTACCGGAAACGATGCTATCTTTATTCATAAGCCATAGATAATTAGCTAACTGCAAGGCTAAATGAATTTCATGAGTAGATATAAGAATAGTTTTGTTTAATTCTTGACTTAATTTTTTTAGCAAGTTAAAAATTTCAATTTTATTATGGATGTCTAAATGCGCTGTAGGTTCATCTAATGTAATTATTTCTGTATTTTGAGCCAAGGCTCTTGCAATCATTACTTTTTGCAACTGTCCATCGCTTAGTTCATAATGCTTTTTATCTATAATATCTAAAATATTAGTTTGCTTAATGGCTAATTGAATATGGTTTTTGTCATCCGTTGTTAAATTACCTAACCAATTGGTATAAGGCTGTCTTCCGAGGGCTATCAACTCATATACCGTCAAATTACTCTCAGGAATTTTTTCTGTTAAAACCAGGCTCATTTTTTTTGCCAATTGAATATTGCTAATAGTTTCTAATTGTCTTCTTTCAAATAGAATTTCTCCAGATAATTTAGGTTGTACCTTCGTTAAGGTCCTTAATAAGGTTGACTTCCCAATACCATTTTCTCCCAATAGACATACCAAATTTCCTTTGAACAAGGACAGGTTAATATCCTTAGCGATACAGTATGTATTTTTTTTATTTTGATAACCTATACTTAGGTTAATAGTTTGGATGCTGCTATTTAGATTGTGCTTTGTCAAATCAATATTGTATTTTTCGTTTTCTAACTAGCAGCCAAATTACTATAGGCGCACCGAATAATGATGTTACAGCATTAATTGGTAATGTATACTCACTGTTGGGTAATTGTGCAATTGTATCGCATATCAACATCACGATGGCACCAATAACAATAACTGCAGGCACTAATATTTTATGATCTGAAGTTTTGATTATTAATTTTGTTAAATGTGGTACAGCCAAGCCTATAAATGCAATCGGCCCGGAAAAAGCTGTAATAGCTCCTGTTAATATACCTGTAATAATTAATACCGTATTTCTCGTTCTTTTCAAATTCACCCCTAAACTTATAGCATAATTTTCACCTAATAATAAACTGTTTAATGGTTTGATAATGGTGAGTATTAATCCTATGCCAAATATATAGATAACACATAATACTAAAATTTCATTCCAACTAAGGTTACCTAAACTTCCGAAAGTCCAAAAAACATATTGTTGTAGTTGATCGGCACTGCTAAAATAAGCCAATACACTAATAATTGCCGCTGTAAAACTACCGAACATCAATCCAATAATTAATATTGACATGGTATTTTTAATTTTTCTTGCTGTCAGTAGTACTATCGACAAGATCAATAAAGCACCTATACTTGCTGCTAATGCCAAACCTATGCTTGAAAGTGCCCATCCGGCAAGACTTCCAGAAAAGACAGAAACTCCTAATACCAGTGTAGCAACTCCCAAACTTGCACCTGAACTGATACCTAAAACAAATGGACCAGCTAAGGGATTTCTAAATAAGGTTTGCATCAATAAACCGCTAATAGACAAGCCTGAACCCACTAAAATGGCAGTTATTGTTTTCGGAAGTCGCCATTGTAAGATAATATATTGCCAATTTTCTTTCACTTCATTACTACCTGTAAGTATTTGTAAAATGGATTTAAAGGGAATGTCAACCGAACCTAAACTGAGATTAATTAATATGAATAGTAGTAATAATAAACCTAAAAGGATATATTTTAACGAGTATGTTGCCTTGCTATTCAAAAAATTAATTTAGTTTTTCTAAGAAAAAAGGTTTGTAATTAGCTAATAATTCAGGATGCGTTGCCTTGATAATGTCTTTTAAAACTATATGTGGTTGCATTGGGGCCAGTTCATAATATAATACACCACCGTTATCACCTTTTTTATTCGCAAATGAGTAAATATTACCAGATTTATAGGCATCAAATTCAATATAATGCTGATTAGCATCTTTGAGTTCTGATAGAGATGTATGAGGCCCGGGAGCTATCCAAAATTCGGCTTGTTTGCCTTTGTCGAACACACTTTCAAAATTCAAAGAGAGACTACCTTTTCCTTTTGTCTCAGCCCAAAGATAATTTGTATTAGCATCTTTTAAAAATTGTGCCATAAAACTTTCTCCGGCAGGTAAATTCCAAATATCTTTAAACAGCGCACCTGATAATACAGTCGGATTTGATGTTGCACTATGGGCAATAACAACCGCATCTTTATAGGCTGTTTCGATAGTATCAAAAATACTATTCGCTTCTTTTTCCTTATCAAACAAAACACCAAAAAATTTGATCCATTCAGATCTTCCTAAAGGTGTTTCTTCTAACCAATCGCCGTTTAATACTACAGGCACGCCCGCTTTTTCAATATTATCAAACATTTTATTGTTGCTACTCATTGAGAAACCAATAACGAGTTCGGGCTGTAGATCGAGCAAAATTTCAGTATTGATATCTTGTTCATTGCCCAGTTCTTTTATCTTTCCTTTAGCAATTAAATGCCTTGTTTTTGCAGAAGATATATACGTCAAATTAGGAAAACCCGACAAAGCATTTTCTTCATTCAATAATTCTAGCATTGGAATATGTGTAGTAGAAGTAACCACCATTTTTTTTATGGGAGTTCTTATAATTTTTAGTTTATTTAAAACTTTAGAAATTTTTGCTCCTCTTGGAATTAAGATATATTCAAATTGTTCTCTAGCTTCAGGATAGGGAGCCTTAATTATAAGCTTCTTGTAGTTTTCGAATACTTGAATATCAAATCCTTTGGCATATTTTAAAGGGTAATCTAAAATCAAATCTTCAGTATTAGTTTTATCATTTTTACAAGCAATGAAAAGAAATGTGAGTAAGGAAAATAGAATTATTTTTTGTAGCCTCATTAAATAAAATGGTTTGAACAAATGTATAAATTTTAACTTTAATTGAATTACAAACAAGATCACAAAAAATTGCTTAAAATTCTGACGTTTTTTATTTTAAACTGCGTACTTTCGCATTGATTTTGGTCGCACATTTTGTGTGATAATAGGGAATCAGGGAAAATGAATTACGAGTTTTTAAATCAGAAATTTGATTTTACACTTCATAACTTCATAAACCTGAGCTGTCCCCGCAACTGTAAGCATGCGCTGAACTTGTTTCAGCATCTATTTAGTCTTGTTGTTATTCTTAAGTCACTGAACGTTACTATCGTTTGGGAAGGCATACAACAAAAATGCAAGCCAGGAGACCTGCCAAGATTTTTTAATTAACGCTTTCGGAGGAAGAGTATTGGTTTATGAATTCATTCATGTACCCTATTTTTTACTGATAGCCATTAGTCATTTAAAATTTTTAAAAATGAAAAAAAGGTTATTGTATGTAGGAGCTTTGCTAACAACTATTTTAGTAAATGCTCAACAAGAAAATCTCAATATTGATCGAGAGAAAGATTCAATCAAAGTTGAAAAATTAGAAGAAATTATAATTACCGATTCCAGATTTAAACTAAAAAGAGAAAATTCAGGTAAAACAGTTATAAAAATTGATGCTGCAACTCTTGAAAGCAATCAAGGTAAAACCATTGCTGAAATTATCAATGCTAAGAGTGGTATTGAAATAAATGGGAGTAGAAGCTACGGCGGACAAAATTTAAGTTATTTTATAAGAGGAGGTAACAATAGGCAAGTATTAGTACTTATAGATGGTATTCAGGTTTCTGATCCGTCACAAATTGCAAAAGATTATGATTTACGCTTACTTGATATCAATCAAATCGAATCCATTGAAATTATTAAGGGAGCAGCAAGCACATTGTACGGTAACGCCGCTGCAACTGCTGTTATAAACATTTCAACTAAAAATGCCTCTAAAGAGGGTATTTCAGCTGTATTTTCATCAAATATAGGCACAAATCAATCAGCAGATGATTCACACAATGATATTTCTGACTTTAACAACAGTATGTCCCTAAGTGGTACTTCAAAAAAATTCAATTATAATGCTTCTTTTGGACATCAATTCCTTGGCGGAATGTCGGCGGTGACTAATGGCACAGAAAAGGATGATTTTTCCAGAATAAATACCAATGTAAAAATTGGTTATCAAGCAACAGATAATTTTTCAATTGATGTTTATGCAAACCATGATCGTTTTACTGCCGATTTTGATAATAGTTTTCCCATAGAGGATGCATTATTTACTTCAAAAAGTAAACAATACAGAGTGGGTATTTCACCTAGGTACAACTATTCAAATGGTAGTTTTGTAATTAATGCCGCTTATAACATTGTTGAAAGAGACATTATTTCAAACTTTCCTAATAATTTTGTTGGTAAAAGTTATATCATAGATGCTTTTAATAAATATAATTTTAACGATGAATTTTATACAATCGTAGGGGTAAACTATATCAAAAATGAAACTGAATTTACTATTAATGAAGAATCAACCATTATAGACCCTTATGCGAATGTAGTTTGGGTTTCTGATATGGGAATAAATTTAAATGCCGGTGCCAGATTGAATAATCATAGCGAATATGGCTCGCACTTTATCTATAATTTGAATCCTTCATTCACGCATAAATTTGATCATAATTATTTCAAAATACTCGCTTCTTATAGTACATCATTTATATCGCCAAATCTATCACAATTATTTGGCCCTTTTGGAGCGAATCAAAATCTAGAGCCTGAAACAAATATTACTTTGGAAGCCGGCGTGGAATTGAAATTGTCTAATAAATTAAGGCTTAGCACAATTTTTTTTGAACGTACTGAAAAAGACTTTATTGATTATGTAATTATTGATTTTAATACATTTGAGGGGCAGTATCAGAATGTTTCTGATGAGTTCACAGTTAATGGAGTAGAAGTAGAGTTATGGTCTCAAATCTGTAATAACTTAAGTTTTGATGCTAATTATACATTTACTGAGCGTAAGGATAAAGTAGCACTCCGAATACCAAAGCACAAAGTGAATGCATCAGTGAATTATACTGTAAACTCTAAAACTTTTCTAAGTTTGAACTATCAGTTTGTTGATGAGAGGGTTGATACAGATTTTACCATTTTTGAGAACAAATCACTAAAATCTTTTTCATTAATTGATGTGCTTTTCAGTCGAGACTTGATTGAAAATAGATTGAAATTATCTGCATCAGTAAATAATGTATTTAATGAAGATTATGCTGAGGTAATTGGTTTTACAACAAAGGGCAGGAATTATAAACTTGGATTGAGGTTGAAAATTTAATTAACAAAGAAAGAAAATGACCTCAATTGTGAGGTCATTTTTTTAATGCTTCTTCAATGAGACTATAATGCTTACTCGTATCGTGTAAGTAATTATAACTTTCTACCATGCCTAATGATTTTCCGTTTGCATCAGTTAAAACTACTGTAGGGAGCACCTTTTGATTGAATAATTTTTTTAATTCAAGATTTTTTTGTTCTTGAAATTCTGAAATTAAATTAGATCTTCTGGGAGCATTCACTCTCATCAATATCAAATGTTCACTGGCTACTTTTTGAAACTTCTCGGTATAAAAGAAATCTTTGTTTAACAATTTACACGGTTCACTCCAATCTGAACCTGTAAAATAAATAAGTACTAATTTGTTCTGCGATGATGCCAATTGTTTAGCTTCCTCAAAATTAGATTGCCAATTTAAATCAATAGATTTCTGTTTTTGTGCATTACTATTGATTGCAGTAATTATTATTAAAAATAGTATGTATAATATTTTTTTCATTTTATATCTCATAAATCAAGCTCATCATTCTCCTTTACATTTCTTTTTTAAACCAATTATAGCGGCGTTGAGTTCGAAACCTAGTAATAGTATGATTGAATTTAACCATATAAACAGCATCAATACCAGCAATGTACCAATAGAACCATACAACTCATTATACTGTGCAAATTTCTTTACATAAATACCAAAGATTCTAAAATTTACGATAATCAATAATGTTGTTAAAATTGCTCCCGGTGAAAAGAATGAAATAATTCTTCCTTCTTTAGTACCGAAAAAATAAAACAGCCCAACAGTTGTAAATAACATGGCAAGCACAATAATATACCTTCCTATTTCAATCCAAAATAAATCATCAGAAACATAGCCTCTTTGCGTTAAATTGTGGATAGCAAATTCGAAATAAATGATTACCGCTACTGTAACAAACAACAATAATGCCAATACTAATGATACAGCAAATGAAACGACATATTGTTTAATAATAGATCTTGTTTGTAATTTGTGATATGTATATTCAAATCCGCCAAAGAGCGAGTTAATACCATTTGTCATTAAAAACATTGACAATACAAAACCAAAGGATAAAAGTCCGCCATACTTGTTATTAGCAATATCTTGTAAAACTACATCAACAGATTCATATGTTTTGGGAGGTAATGCCTGACCAATAAATTGCATAAATCCTTCTTGAAACCCTTCTATTTCAATATACGGAATAAGAGTTAGAATAAATAAAGCAAAAGGAAACAATGCCATAAAAAAACTAAACGCCACGCCGCCTGCTCTTGACGTTAGGGCACCTTGTACAATACCAATTACATACATTTCCAATACATCATATAATGACATACCTTCTAGGCCTGGCACTTTAATTTTTTTAAATAGCTTAACGAACCAACGTACAATGGGTATTTTAAGTAATTTTTCTTCGGGAGTCATATAAGATTTTGATAAAACTAATCTAATTTTGCATCAAAATTAACTTTCCATTTATCCTGCACTTTTAGAACTTGTTCAATTACGTCTCTTACACAGCCATTCCCACCTTTTTTTTGAGATACATACAATGAGATATCCTGTATTTCTGGTACTGCATCTTTAGGGCAAGCAGGTAAGCCTACTAGTTTCATAACCGGAAAATCAGGAATATCATCACCCATATAAAGAACATGTTCGGGGTTGATATTATAAATATCTAAATATTCATCAAGTTGTTCTATTTTATCATGGATACCTAAATATATGTCAGTAAGACCTAAACCTCTCAAACGAGTTTTAACGCCTTCATTTGTACCGCCAGAAATAATGCATACATTAAATCCCATTCGAACTGCTGTTTTTAGCGCAAAGCCGTCTTTAATATTCATCGTTCTAATTAATTGTCCGTCAGTAAAAACAGTAACATTTCCATCTGTTAAAACACCATCAACATCAAAAATAAATGTGGTTATTTGAGGCATAATTTCTTTATAGCTTTTCTCCATAGTATTTTTGAATTGATTGGGTTAATAGTTGGTATATTTCTTTTTGTTCTCCTGATAATAATTTTAAATGAGTCTCAATTGTATCGGTATCATTTCTATGTGCTGGACCCGTTTGAATCGTATCTGGATTATTGTTAACTATTTTTTGAGCAGTTTCAATTATTAATGGATGTAATGCTTCAAACGGAATATTGTTTTCTTCGCAAATATCAAAACCAATTTTATATAGATGATTAACAAAATTATTGATAAAAACAGCCGCAACATGTAATAATTTCCTTTGTTCTGAATCTATAATAAATACATTATTTGAAATACTCCTGGCCAGTTTTTCTAGTAAGACGAGATCTTCATTTTTTTCTGTTTCAATGCAAATCGGAGTTGTACTAAAATCAATCGAATTTTTTTTAGAAAATGTTTGTAGTGGATAAAAAACGCCTTTATGTCCTTTATTTTTTAATGCTTTTATAGATGCACTACCCGAAGTATGGACTATTAATTTATCCTTACTGTCAAGTTGTGATGAAAAAGAAGAAATATTATTATCTGAAATAGCAATTATATACACATCGGCTTTTTTTAACTTATCGAGAGATGTTGCGATATCAACATTGTCTTCTATAAAATTCAACGATGATATATTTCTACTGTATACTTGTACAAGCGTTACACTTTTACTGTCAAGAAATGCTTTGATTAAATGCGTTCCTACATTTCCTGTTCCTAGTACAATAACTGAAATCATATAGCGAAGTTACGGAAGTTTTAATAATTTATAATTAATATGTTGTATCTAAAAATATCAATGTAAATGTGAGACAATTATACTGTATTCTTAGTGAGGTTTTTAACATGAGATATTGGTTGTTTTTTTCAATTAGTTAAGTTCTATTCTAAAAATAACTTATAAACACAAATAAGCCATATCTTTAAAATAAAGATATGGCTTATCAAAAACCAATCAAAATAATTAAAGGCTACAATGCTTTTAAATATTCAACTAAATCAAGTTTTTCATTATCATTGAGGGCTAAATCAAAATGATTGTCCCAATGATCAACTACTTCAGTTAAAGTGCCAAATCGACCATCATGAAAATACCCAGTTCCTCCATTTTCTACAGATTTCAAAAAGGCACCTCTTAAAGGAGGAGTTCTATACATACCCGTTGGAGATCTATTCGCTTCAAAATCATCGATCCCTATTTCTTCTGGAGAGTGTAATATATTATCTGCAAATACCGGACTTGGATGACATGTGCTACATTTAGCTTTGCCATTAAATAGTTGTTGACCTCTTATGGCAGCATCTTCGTTATAACTATCTGGATCTGGTTTTGGAGCTAATAAAGATAATTGATACTCTTTTAAGCTTTCTAATTTAGAGTCAATTAAATCATTTGCTACTGTAATATTAAATACACCTCTTTCAACTGCAAGTGGAAATTTTACTGGATCATTCAATCTCGGATCAGAAAAATTACCTACCCCTCCCATATCTAATACTCCGATAAATCGATTCCAAAAAGATACTTCTCCCCAACCTGTATAGGTTTCGTGAGTTATACCTTGTAATCCATAGGCAGGTGGAATATTAATGGTTGCCAGTTCACCATTTGGTTTTGTTACTTTACCATCTAAAAGTAAAACAGGAGCAAATACTCCAGGCCCCCAATTATTAACAACACTATTAAAAGTGGAAGTGTCAACATGCAAAATGTCAGCTAAAGCAGAATTATCAACAAAACCCAAAATAGCGCCGACATTCAAATCTTTATTCGCCCACCCATCTAACCTCTTTCCAATTCCCGGAGAAAATGAATTATCAACAGTAGAATGACATAGTGCACAGCTTATACCCATAGAAATTAAATTTCCACTAGTATCAAAACTACCTTTTATTCCTACTACTGCGTCTAAACTTAAAAGTGCTACGGTTGTCATAGGATCATCCAAATTTATTGATCCATCTGATATACCATCAACAACACTTTGAGGTAAAACTTCAGCATCAACTTTTAACCCAACACTTAAAGCTGTATTTGGGCTTAGACCAGGGCCAAAGCCACCATTAGCTTCACCTAATGTTGCTTTGTCAAGCTTTAATACATCTGTCCATAGTGCTTCGTCACCATAAGTATTATATCTAAAATCTTCTTTTCCTTCTGTAACTTTTGAAGGGTCTAAACTAAGTTCAATAGGTGGAGGAATTATTAGTGATGTTAATTCACTACCACTATCATCTGAGCGGCATTGGATTAAAACTAAGCACAAAATTAGAGTTGAAATTAATAATCCGGTTATTTTTTTTGCTGTTTTCATTGTATTTTGATTTTATTATCTTAGTGATATTGATATACCTTAGATATAAACTTTCAAAAAAGGTTACAAAAACTCAATTTATATTTTATCAATCAATATTCATGATGAATTCTATTAAAGAATAGAGCTTTTTGAATAGTATTGATTAATGGAGTAAGAAGTTTTTTTGTATAAAAAACCAGATAGAACTTATTGAAATCTATTTATACAGTAATTATTTGAAGAATCTTTACAAAAATAACCTTCTGTTATTTTAGACTCAACTTTTTCACCTAATGGAGGGAATCCTGAAGAAGTTAATATGTTTTCTACATCTGATACGTCTTTTACATACTCATAATTAAATGATATTTGAGAGGAATCTTTATGTATAGTAATAAAACTTATATTTTTTATTTGCGAAAGTTTTTTTTTGAGCCTCGTTGCACAATTAAGACAATTTAGTTGCTGAATTTGAATAGTTATTTTTTTTAGGCTCATGATTTTATTAATTTTTTGATTAGATAGAAAATGAGTAGAAATAGTTACAAATTTTTGTAACCTTTTTTGAAAGTTTATATCCAATGCAGAAATAAATTAATAACATTAAATTAAAATTATGAACTCAAATGCACTATTTGTAAGAACAATATTAAAATACACTTTTGGACTTGTGCCTATAATTGCAGGATTAGACAAGTTTACAAATATTTTGACCGATTGGAGTCATTATATCTCATCAGGTTTTTCTGAAATACTCCCTTTAGAAGTCGGAACTTTTATGATGATTATTGGAGTAATAGAAATTATAGCAGGTATTCTAGTATTTATAAAACCTAAGATTGGAGGATTAGTAGTTACGGCTTGGTTAATTGCAATTGCATTAACATTAATTTTTAGTGGAAATTTTTTAGATGTTGCCATTAGAGACCTTGTTATGGCTGTTGGGGCATTTTCATTAGCAAAATTATCAGAAGAATAGTAAACTAGACTTAGAAGTATAAATTAGAACAATGATGGTACGGGCTTGCTGATTTTCTATGATGTTTAAAATCTCTGTACCGTCAATGTTCTATGAAAATATTAGTTCCTTCAGAGTTATCAATACTCTTATAATAACTTGCTAAAAGATAGTTTATATTATATAAATTCATAGGCGATTACTTTAAATTTTTAAGTAAATTGCACCACAATTTTTATTGAAATAAATCAAAATGAACAAAATATATAATATACTTTTTTCCACACGTTTAACCGCTATTTTGTTTTTAGTCTTTGCAGCTTCAATGGGTATCGCCACATTTATTGAAAATGATTATGGTACGCAAGCATCAAAAGCATTGGTATATAATACATGGTGGTTTGAATCGATCATGCTTGTTTTTGTTATCAATTTTATTGGAAATATATTTAAGTATAGATTATTGAGAAAAGAAAAAATGTCAGTACTATTATTTCACCTTTCTTTTATCTTAATATTAATAGGTGCTGGTATCACACGATATGTGAGCTATGAAGCTATCATGCCAATTAAAGAAGGAGCAACTACAGATTTAATGCTTTCTGAGAAAACATATTTTAGTGTAACTGTAGATGATGGAAAAGAACAAAAAGGACCTATCGATCGTGAATACTATTTCGCTCCAAATCCTTCGAATGAAGCTCGTTTTATCCCTCTAGTATCTCGTTTTTTTAATGTATTAAGAGGTGGTAATGATTTTTCAATTAATACAGATTTTAAAGGGAATCCAGTAGCTGTAAAGTATGTAAATTATATCCCCAATGCCTTTGAAGAATTTGTCATGGATGAATCTAGTGATGAGTTCTTACATTTTGTGGAATCTGGCAGAGGCGGAAGACATGATCATTATATAAAAAGAGGTGATGTTGCTAATATTCATAATTCTTTTGTAGCATACGAAAATCCTACTCCGGGAGCAATTAATATTTTTACAGAGAACGATACATTAAGAATATCTGCCCCTTTTGATGGCGATTATATGGTAATGTCAACTCAAGAAAAAGGATTAATATTAAAAGATTCAATACAATCATTTAATTTACGGTCGCTTTATAACATCGGTAATATGCAATTTGTAGTACCTAAAACTGCTAAAGGAAAACTAGCCTTAATTGCAGGTGACAAAGATGAACACCCTGCAGATATGTTAGAAGTCGAAGTGACTACTGCCAAAGGTAAAAAGAATGTGAAGCTTTTTGGCAATAAGTATTCGTTTAATGGACCGGAAATATTTTCTATGGATGGACTAAATTTTAGAATTAGCTATGGTGCTAAACAACTAAAATTACCTTTCTCTCTAAAGTTACGAGATTTTCAACTAGATAGGTATCCGGGTTCCATGAGCCCGAAATCATATGCAAGTGAGGTGACGGTGTATGATAATGGTGAAAATTTCGACTTTAGAATTTTTATGAATAACGTATTAGATCATAGAGGATATCGTTTCTTTCAATCAAGCTATAATGATACAGGGGCAGTTGAAGAATCGCACTTATCTGTTAATCATGATGTTTTAGGAACATGGACAACCTATGTTGGTTATGCCTTATTATTTTTAGGGTTGATATTAATTCTGTTTACTAAAAATACACGTTTTGCAGATCTACGCAAACAATTAGACAAAGTAAAGAAGAAGAAAGCAACGATGTCTTTGATCATTGGGCTAATTTCGGTTATTTCATTTGCACAAGATGGTTTTAATCATTCAATATCTGATAAACAAATTGATTCAGTTTTAAATTTTCAAAAAGTTTCTGTTGAACATGCTGAACGTTTCGGTAGCTTGGTTATTCAAGATGCTGGTGGCAGAATGAAACCTGTGAACACATTTACTTCAGAATTATTGCGAAAAGTAAGTAAAAAAGATTCATATAATGATATGGATGCCAATCAGGTGGCAGTTTCTATGGTGACCAATTCTAGAATTTGGTATTCTGTTCCGTTTATTTATATGAAATCGGCCAATTCAAAAGTTAGAGATATTTTAGGTTTGCCTGAAGATCAAAAATATGCTAGACTATCCGATCTATTTACTAATAAAGGAGAATATAAATTGAGCGAAGATGTCGCTAAGGCTCACAAAAAGAAAATAAAAAATAAGTTTGAACAAAGTATTATAGATATTGATGGTAGAGTAAGTATTTTATATCAAGCAATTGCCGGTAGTATATTTAAATTTTTCCCATTACAAGGCGATGCAAATAATAAATGGTATTCATATGTTGAGCTAAGTGAAGCTGGTTTCTCAGGTACAGATTCTTTATATGTGGCAAATATTTTACCATTATATGCTGGTGGTTTGAAAACAGCAGTTACAGAGGATAATTATGAAAAAGCAAATGAGTATTTAGAAAGTATACATACCTATCAAAAAAAGTTTGGTAATCAAGTAATACCTTCAGATAGAAAAGTAGAATTAGAGCTTTTTTATAATAAGTATGATATATTTAAGAATTTATTCTGGCAATATATGTTGGCAGGTGTATTATTATTTGTTCTTGTAATAGTGCAAATTTTCAACAGTTCTAAATTAATCAATTTATTAGTTAAAATTGGAGTTGGTATTGTCCTAGCCCTGTTCATCTATCAAACAATTGGTCTTGGAATTCGTTGGTATATCTCAGGTCATGCACCTTGGAGTAATGGTTACGAATCTATGATATATATAGCTTGGGCAACTATGCTCTTTGGATTACTTTTTGGAAGAAATTCAGTATTGACTGTTGCAGCTACCACATTTGTTACATCTATGATCTTAATGATAGCGCATTGGAATTGGATGGATCCATCCATTGGTAATTTAGTACCTGTTTTAGACTCGTATTGGTTAATGATACATGTGGCCATAATTGTAGCCAGTTATGGACCGTTTACGCTCAGTATGATTTTGGGATTAATTGCTTTGATCTTATATGCGCTGACAAATAATAAGAATAAAAAGAGGTTAAACTTAGCGGTGAAAGAGATTACTACCATAAATGAAATGTCATTAACAGTTGGATTGATAATGTTGACTATTGGTAACTTTTTAGGAGGTATTTGGGCTAATGAAAGTTGGGGGCGTTATTGGGGTTGGGATCCTAAGGAAACTTGGGCATTAGTAAGTATTATGATATATGCTTTTGTTTTGCATATGCGTTTAGTACCCGGTTTAAGAAGTAAATTAACATTTAACATAGTTTCAGTTTTTGCGTTTACCACTATCTTAATGACCTATTTAGGAGTAAATCATTTACTTTCAGGGTTACATTCTTATGCTGTTGGAGATTCTGCTCCAATTCCAAAAGAAATTTGGGGTTGGTTAATAGCATCTACATTTATTAGCATATTAGCATTTATAAAATATAGAAAGTATTATAAAAAATAATTAAGTTATGAGAATACTAGTAATTATACTATTAGCTATAAATTTAACAGCATGCTGTAATCAAAAAGAAAATAAAGAAATGGCAACAAATATCTCCGATAATCAGCAAATTGAAAACATTTATCAATTTAAAGTAAAGACACTTGATGAAGAAGATTTTGATTTTTCATCTCTTAAAGGTAAAAAAGTGATGATAGTCAATACAGCATCAGAATGTGGATTGACACCTCAATATAAAGATTTACAAGCTATATATGATGCTTATAAAGACAAGAATTTTGTAATTATTGGATTTCCTGCTAATAATTTTGGATCTCAAGAACCTGGTACCAATAAAGAAATTGCCGAGTTTTGTCAATTAAATTATGGAGTTTCATTTCCTATGATGTCAAAAATTTCTGTTAAAGGAAATGATATGCATCCCATTTATCAATTCTTAACTCAAAAGGCTAAAAATGGTCTAGAAGACTCAGAAGTTGCATGGAATTTTCAGAAATATCTTATTAATGAAAAGGGGGAATTAGTGAAAGTAATTACTCCTAAAACATTACCCACTGATGCCGAAATCGTTAATTGGATAAAGGGATAGCTTAGTTTGCCTTTAGCCAACCTACTTACTCAAGAACCAATGAACGTAACCACAATTATCACAAATATAATTTTGAGCTTTTTTATTGGCCCAATCTAATTTCATAATAGTCATCCCAACAGTATTCATTAAAGTTTCTCTAGCCCAAAACGTATCATTTTTGCAAACGGAGCAGACTAATTTATTTCCTTTTATAATTCTTTCTTTTACTTCTAATTTCTTAGCCATAATTCAAATTTTATACACCGTAATATTGGGAATATCATAATATTACAATTATTCATTTAATACTGAGTCTAAGTTCGGTAATTTTTCTCAAAGATCGAAGATTCAAAGGAGTTAATAAATAAGTTTTTCCTGCTTATAAAATATTATATTTGTTGTTATTATTAAAGGATAGTTAAAAAGTTGGTCGTTAACTTTAAGTCAATAATCAATAGCCAAGAACCAACCAAAAGCCAATAAAAAATGAGCACCATAACCTACACAAGCGAAGAAACCCACTCAATCATCACGATCAATAATGGAAAGGTAAATGCCATTTCTCATGAAGTGATCGATGCACTTAATGATGCCTTAGACCAAGTCGAGACAGCTCAAAAAGTAGTAGTTTTAACAGGAAAAGAGGGTATTTTCTCTGCCGGTTATGACTTGAAAACAATGACAGAAAGCCCTGAATCTGCAAAGGCTTTAGTAACAAAAGGATCAAAGCTAGTGCATCGTATGTTGTCATTTAAATTACCCATTATTGCAGCTTGTAGTGGGCATGCGGTTGCAAAAGGTGCATTTTTATTATTAGCATGTGATTATAGAATAGGTGTAGAAGGTGATTTCAAAATTGGTTTAAATGAAGTAATGATTGGTATGACCATGCATGATGCAGGCATTGTGATGGCGAAAGCACGCTTAGCATCCGTATTTTTAGAACGAAGCGTTAATAATGCCGAAATATATGATCCAAAAGATGCAATAACTGCGGGTTTTTTAGATGGTGTAGTGCCACCCGAATTTTTAATGTCAACAGCTACTAAAATTGCTGAGATGTTTAGTAAATTAAATCTAAGAGCTCATGCTCAAACGAAGTTAAAAGTACGCAGGCATTATTTAGAAGAATTAAAAGCAGCGATAGATTCAGACAGTAAAGCGGAGATTGTTATTAACGCCTAGTTTAAAAACCGAGCCGAAATTCCTACTTATTTATCAGACCAAACTGCAAGTTCATTGCCTGAAGGGTCTACGAAATGAAATCTACTTCCACCGGGAAAAGAAAATATTTCTTTTGAAATTGTACCTCCAGCTTTAATTACCTTGTCTTTGCTTTTAGAAAGGTCTGTATGATACAAAACAACAAGGGCTCCGTTGATAATTTTTTCATCTGTAAGTTCGAATCCACCTTGCAGACCACTTTCAGAAAAAGCCGTGTAGGTTGGTCCGTAATCTGTAAAACTCCAATCAAAAGATTGTTGATAGAAATTCTTTGTTTTTACAAGATCCTCCGCTTTGAATTCGACATAATTTATATGATTGCTTATCATGCTGATAATTTTAAAATAATAATTACAAAGGTCGGTCATTTTTTTAGAAAATTATCTTTTTATTTTTTTTCATACATTTGTCGCTTATGATTGTATAAGTTATGTTTTCAGATTTAGTCGAATTGTTATTCGACTCCTAAAAAAGGATAAGACCTCCTCTTTTCCATATAATTCTATATACATAACAAATATCATGAGATTAAATAATCATATTACTTTTAAAAAATTCTTCAGTTATTTGAAAATTGCACTTGCCGGTAAAGAACAAGAATTTACATCTGGCAGCATTCGTAAGGCAATTTTTATGCTCTCCGTTCCAATGATCCTTGAAATGATGATGGAGTCAATCTTTGCAATTGTAGACATAGCCTATGTATCTCAAGTTAGTGTGAATGCTGTTGCTACAATTGGTTTAACCGAATCTGTAATCACATTAGTTTATGCCGTAGCCATTGGCTTGAGTATGGCAGCCACTGCAGTGGTTGCGCGTAGGGTAGGAGAAAAAGATATAAAAGGAGCCTCACAAGCGGCTGTACAAGCCATATTTATAGGAGTTGGTGTTGCGACTATTATTAGTGTTTTAGGAATTTTATATCCTAAAGAAATATTATCATTAATGGGAGCCAAATCAGATTTGATAGCCGAAGGTTATGGTTATACAAAAGTGCTGTTAGGAGGCAATGTAACCATAATGCTACTCTTTTTGATCAATGCAATATTTAGAGGAGCCGGTAATGCTTCTATTGCAATGTGGACATTAATTCTATCTAATGGATTGAATATTATTTTAGACCCTATTTTTATTTTCGGTTTTGGGCCGGTTCCGGCTTATGGTGTTGAAGGTGCTGCAATAGCTACAACTATTGGTAGAGGTACTGCGGTTGTTTTTCAGTTGGTAATATTGTTTTATGGATGGAGTAAAATAAAAATTAGATTCAATGACCTAGTTATTAGGATAGCAATTATGTTTAATCTGATAAAAGTATCATTGGGTGGAATAGGGCAGTTTCTTATTGGTACTTCTAGTTGGGTCTTCTTAATGCGTATCATGTCTGAGTTTGGCAGTGAAGTTTTGGCGGGCTATACCATTGCTATTCGTATAATGATGTTCACTATGATGCCGGCTTGGGGTATGAGTAATGCGGCCGCAACATTGGTTGGTCAAAACTTAGGAGCCAAAAAACCTGATAGAGCTGAAAAATCTGTTTGGAAAACTGGTAAGTATAATGCCTATTTTATGGGCATAGTTTCATTGATATATATTGTTTTTGCTCCCAATCTTTTAGAACTGTTTAGCAAACAACCCGATGTTGTAGAATATGGTGCATTATGCTTAAGAATTATTGCTGCTGGTTATATATTTTATGGGTATGGTATGGTGGTTATTCAATCTTTTAATGGAGCGGGTGATACCAAAACGCCTACAATTATTAACTTCTTTTGTTTTTGGATTTGTCAGTTACCTTTTGCTTATATTTTCGCAATCGTTTTAGATTTTGGGCCATCTGGTGTATTTTGGGCAATCACATTGGCAGAAATTTCAATAGCTATTGTGGCTATTGTTCTATTTAGGAAAGGAAAATGGAAAACCATAAAAGTCTAAATGAAGTTCTACTTTAGTTTTGTAATTTAGAGTACTATAAAATACTATAAAATGGCAAAGAACAAATTTGGAAAAAATACTATTTGTACGCATACGGGTGGTATTGAAGATGAACAATTTGGAGGTGCAATTTCTCCAATATTTATGACCAGTTCATATCCATTTATGGATGTAGATGTAATACGTTACCCTAGATATTTCAATACGCCAAATCAAGAGGCAGTTGGCACAAAAATAGCAGCACTTGAGCATGCAGAAATGGCAATTCCATTTGCTTCCGGTATGGCGGCTATTAGTACTACATTATTTGCTTTTTTAAAGTATGGAGATCATATTGTATTACCAAATGAAATCTATGGAGGTACATTTAATTTAGTGGTTGAGGAATTTGATAAGATGGGTATTGAATATTCTTTTACAGATGGAGTGGGGGTTAATGATTTTGAATCTAAGATCAAATCAAATACGAAAGTTATTTATATAGAAACACCATCAAATCCGTTATTGACCATTACTGATATTAAGGCTATTGCCAATATGACCAAGAAACATGGCTTGATATCTATGATTGACAATACTTTTGCATCTCCCATCAATCAGACACCTCTTGATCTTGGAGTAGATATTTCTATTCATTCAGCCACGAAATACCTTGGCGGGCATAGTGATATCTCTGCCGGTGTAGTTGCATCTTCCAAAAAAAATATTAATAAAATTTGGTATAAAGCGAAAAATACTGGTGGTAATTTAAGTGATTTTATGTGCTATTTATTGGAAAGAAGTATAAAGACATTAGGTATTAGAGTGGAAAGGCATAATTGTAATGCAGTATTTATGGCCAATTATTTAGACGATCATGCCGCTATTACCAAAGTATATTATCCTGGTTTAAAAAGCCATCCTAATCATGAAATTGCAAAACAACAAATGCATGGTTTTGGAGGGATGCTTTCTTTTGAGCTTAACGAAGAATACGATGCTGTAAAATTTCAAAATGAGTTGAAATTGATAAAACCCTCAATGAGTTTGGCGGGTGTAGAATCTACCATCTTGCTTCCTTCTTTAACATCGCATGCCTTACTTACTCCAGCACAACGTAAATCGGTTGGAATTTCTGATAATTTATTGCGATTTTCTGTTGGAATAGAAAATGTGGAAGATTTAATTACTGATATTGAACAGGCGTTAAAAACTTTCGATTAAAAGCACAAAAGTTGTACAGATTTGTTGAGTTTCTTGTACCTTTACTAAAGCATTTCTTTACTGTTTCAGGAGTGTATTTTATCGAAACAGCATACTTATCGCTTGGATTTTTTAATAATAAAAAATTAAAAAATGAAAAAGATACATCAAGGCACCATATTGATCTTCATTTGGTTTGCTTCTATTTCTACAGCCCAAACTGCCCAGGAGATCATAGAAAAGGCCGATGAAAAATATCGGGGGAAATCATCTTATTCAGAAATGACCATTGATATTTTACGTCCTAAATGGTCAAAGCAAATGAAAATCAAAGGTTGGTCTAAAGGAACCAAATTTTCTGTATCAATGGTCACTAGTCCTGCGAAAGAAAAAGGCACTGTATTTTTAATGCGTGACAAAGAAGTTTGGAATTATATGCCTACTATAGACCGGACCATCAAATTTCCGCCATCTATGATGTTACAAAACTGGATGGGAACCGATTTAACCAATGATGACCTTGTTAAACAATCATCAATATTAGAAGATTATACACATAAAATAACAGGAGAAGAAGTTAAAGAAGGTTATATGTGTTGGCTAATAGAATTAACTCCAAAAGAAGATGCTCCGGTAGTATGGGGAAAAGTGTTAATTTGGGTTGATCAATCAGAATATATGATGTTGCAATCAGATTATTACGATGAGGATGATTTTTTGGTAAACCAGATGATCGGGTCAGATATAAAAGAATTTAGCGGAAAAAAATTACCGTCAAAACTGCGTGTTATACCTGTTGAAAATAAAGGGCAGGAAACGATATTGACCTATATTGAACTGAAATTTGATCTCAAAATTCCGGATCAGTATTTTACGACAAATTATATGAAACGTATTCGTTAAACGCATAACTTAATGATACTAAAACTTGCTTGGCGGAATATATGGCGCAATAAGCGACGTACACTGATAACGGTTACTTCCATATTCTTTGCGGTTTTATTTTCCATTTTTATGAATTCCTTTCAAAAGGGGGCATGGGTAAGAATGTTAGACAATATTGTGAATTATTATTATGGTTATGTTCAAATCCATCAAAAAGGCTATTGGGATGAAAAAACGATCAATGATGCTTTAGAAATGAATGATGACCTATTGCAACTTCCATCTCAAATTGAAGGGATTGAGCAAATAGTACCACGTTTAGAAACCTTTGCCTTACTTTCTTCTGGAGATCATACTAGTGGAATGATGATTGTTGGAACCAATCCGGATACTGAAGATGAACTAACACAATTGAAGTCACGGGTCATCGAGGGAAATTATTTTGATCAAGCTGATAAAGCTTTTCTAGTTGCAGCAGGTGTAAAAGACCTTCTAAAAGTGAAATTACATGATACCTTAGTTATTCTCACACAAGGTTATCATGGTGTAAATGCAGCAGGTAAATATCCTATTAAGGGTATCGTTCATTTTGCTTCACCTGAACTTAATAAGCGCATGGTGTATTTGCCACTGCAAGAAACACAAAATTTGTTAGGAGCAAATTCTCTGGCTACTTCATTGGCATTACAATTAGATGATAGGGAACATTTAAAAAGTGTCATCAGTCAGTTAAATGACAAATTGGATACAGACACCTATGAGATAATGGACTGGCAAGAGATGTTGCCTGAGTTGGTAGAAGCACAAAAGACAGATGCAGCGGGTAATTATATTTTCCTTCTGGTGCTCTATCTGATTATTTCGTTTGGCATTTTCGGAACTATATTAATGATGATCAAAGAAAGGCAATATGAATTTGGAGTGTTACTTTCTATCGGTATGAGCAGGAGATTATTGGCCTTTACTACCTGGATCGAAATCTTATTGATGGCTTTCCTTGGAGTAGTTCTCGGCATGTTGATAGCTTTACCTTTAGTCCAATATTTCAAGGTGAATCCAATAGATTTTAGTGATTATGGAGAGGGAATGGCAGAAACCTATGCCAAGTGGGGATTTGACCCTATATTTCCTACCATTATGGATGCTTCATTATTCTATTCACAGGCGGTTTTAGTGTTAGCCATTACAAGTTTTTTAGCCTTATTTGCCATTTGGAAGATATATAAATTAAAGCCTGTCAAAGCAATGCGCGGTTAATATAAAGGAAATGAATACAATTATTAAAATAGCATGGCGAAATATCTGGCGAAATATTACGAGAAGCCTCGTGGTAATAGGAGCGATCGTTATTGGCATCTGGTCAATTATTTTTTTAGTAGGTATGGTAAATGGAATGATAGAGAGTTATATTGATAATGCTATAAAGAATGAAGTTTCTCACATTAAGATACATCATCCGAATTTTGTAAAGGACAAAGAAAGTAAGTTTTTTATCTCCGATATTGACTCAGTAAAAAGTATGTTGGATACAATTTCAGGTGTAAAGGCGGTTTCCTTTAAAACGATCACCAACGCTATGATTAGTTCAAGTCATTCAGGTAGAGGTATTTCAGCAATTGGTGTTATTCCCAAAGATGAAGTAAATGTTTCTGGTGTTTCTCAACGAATTGTAGAAGGTGAATATCTTTCGGATAAGAAAAAGAACCGCATAATAATCAGTAAAAAAACAGCCGAAAAATTAAAGGTTAAGTTACGCTCTAAAGTAGTTTTGACCTTTCAGAATTTAGAAAACGAAATTACAATGGGGGCTTTCAGGGTGTCAGGAATTTTTGAAACCGGAAATAATATGTATGACGAATCAGTAGTTTTCGTTCGTCAAAAAGATATTAATGTTTTATTAGATATTAATGGGAGTGGGCATGAAGTTGCTATATTGATAGAGGATTTATCTGGTTTGGATCGAATACAAAAGACCATCATGAAGTTGTTTCCTTTTCTTTTGGTTAGAAATTATAAAGAAGTACAACCTGAACTAGGACTATTTCAATCTCAAATAAAAATGGCGGGAATCATTTATATGGTCATATTCATGCTAGCATTAATATTTGGTATTATCAATACCATGATGATGGCGGTTTTAGAAAGAGTACGTGAATTAGGAATGTTGATGTCAGTCGGTATGAATAAAGGTAAAGTGTTTATGATGATTGTCGTTGAGACTATTTTATTAGCCATAATTGCCGCACCGATAGGCTTGTTGTTTGGATATATTACTACGGGCTATTTTAATAAGAATGGGATTAATTTATTTTTCTATTCTGAAGAAGGTATGAAGCAGTTTGGGTTTGATAAGTTTATTTATCCGAATGTTCCTACAGAAACGTATTGGCAATTAGTTGTAGCTGTAAGTTTGACTGCGCTATTAGGTTCCTTGTATCCTGCCTGGAAAGCTGTAAAATTACATCCTGTTGAAGCTATTCGTGGGAATTTTGAAACAAGAGGAGGACTTATGGTTTCATTATTTAAATTTTTAAGAAATAAAATTTGATCGATATGGACCTGATTATAACGAAAGGAATTACCAAAATATATAATCCTAAAAAGATACCGGTACATGCTTTACAAGGTATTGACTTGACGATAAAAAAAGGGGAGTTTACAGCTATTGTAGGCCCTTCAGGATCAGGCAAAACAACTTTGCTGAATATTATTGGAGGGTTGGATAGGCAAACAGAAGGAACAGTGATGGTCGATGGAACGGATATAGCAAAATTATCAGATAATAAATTGATCGATTTTAGGAAGAATAAAATTGGATTTGTATTTCAATCCTACAATTTGATTCCGGTATTTACAGCAGCAGAAAATATTGGATTCATCATGTTGTTGCAAAAAAGACCAGAGAAAGAAATAGAAACCCGCGTACAAAACTTAATAGAATCAGTGGGGATTGTAGCACAAAAGAATAAGCGGCCTAATCAGATGAGTGGTGGGCAACAACAACGTGTTGCTGTGGCAAGAGCATTGGCATCAAAGCCCAAATTTGTATTGGCAGATGAACCCACGGCTAATCTGGATAGTAAATCTACTACTGATTTGTTAGATATTATGGAAAATCTCAATAAAAAAGAAGAAATGACCTTTGTATTTTCTACCCATGATCAACGGGTGATTGATCGCGCCCACAGGGTAATAACTATTGAGGATGGCAAGATAGTATCTGACGTTAAGGTTTCAAAGTGAGTTATAGATATTAGAACATTTTATGATCATAGAAATAAAACATATTCTTTTGTGTTTTGCGAAATCATTTAATCCCTTTCGATTTAAAATAATTGGATTACTATGCTTTTATGTATCTTTTTTGCAGGCACAAGAAAAACAAAGTTGGGCAAAAGAAAATATTCAATTTTCAGGTTATGTTAAGTACTTGAATATTACTACATTTCAGGATTTAGACGCAATGTTAAATGATAATTTATTACACAACCGATTGAATCTAAAAGTCTATTTGAACAATGAAATTACCACCGCTTTAGAAATAAGAAATCGAGTATTTTGGGGAAAT
>Ga0209633_10000827_pt1 | contig 34128 bp, 29 predicted proteins | sample Cruoilmetagenom1_FD_187290 | JGI IMG/M metagenome (GOLD analysis project Ga0209633, IMG submission 187290) | Oil polluted marine microbial communities from Coal Oil Point, Santa Barbara, California, USA - Sample 1 (SPAdes) (version 2) | ecosystem: Environmental > Aquatic > Marine > Oil seeps ... | reverse complement strand
TAATCTTCGTGAGACTTCTTTTGTTCATCGAAAATCTTAGCATCTACAACATAGGTTTTTGAGATAGAATCGTGCCAGCCTCTTGAGGTTTCTCCTAAAAAAGAAAATGCTTCAAAAGGTATAATTCTGGATAGAGAACGTTTTAAAATTACATCGATTGACGGTTTTTCACCATCTTCAAGTACAACCTTAGTTTTCGTAATTAATTTTCCAACCGTTTTTTGAGAAGATCCTTCTAAAACAGTATAAAACAGTACCATTATTATGGCGGTAAACAATCGATCTAATAAAGGATTTACATTATCTAAATCGTCTAAAAAATAGATCAGGTCTTCATTAGTAGTAAAATCTGCTATGATATATAAAAAGGCTCCTAAAAGAATAAATAATAAATAGAATATTGCAAGGTCAATAAGATAATTGAGAAATCTTTTAGTTTTACTAGAGATCATTTCATTAGTTACTCTAAATTCTTTATAGTTTAATACTTCCATCCGTTATAATCATTTATTATAAAAGGTCTAACCTTATTTCTGTATTATAATTTTGTAGTAAAGAATGGGAAACTGAATTAAATTCAGTTTAGATAAAAAATCTCGAAACCGGGTTATGTTTCGAGATCTTTAACAAACAAACTAACTAACACTTAAACTTATGACCCGCACATTAAACAATCATCACCCTCGCCTTCTTTGGCCCGTGCAATCATTGCTTTATATTCTTCAGCAGTCATTTCACTACCTTCCGGTATCACTGTATTAACCTGAGTTTCGACAGCAACTGGTTCAGGCTTCTGAATTGTTTCTTTTTCTTTAGAAACTGTAAATTGAATGGCATTAACAGCCGATTTTGTTCTTAGGTAATACATACCTGTTTTTAAACCAGATTTCCATGCATAAAAATGCATAGACGTTAATTTAGCATAATCAGGATCTTGCATAAATAAGTTCATTGATTGAGATTGATCAATAAAATACCCTCTTTGACGAGACATATCAATAATATCTTTCATACTCATCTCCCAAACTGTTTTATATAGATCTTTTAAATCTTGAGGAATGGCTTCAATGTGTTGGATAGATCCGTTTGCACGCATAATATCTTCTTTCATACTATTATTCCATAATCCTAATTCTACTAGATCTTCTAACAGGTGTTTGTTTACCACGATGAATTCTCCCGAAAGTACTCTACGTGTATAAATATTTGAAGTATAAGGCTCAAAAGCTTCATTATTACCTAATATTTGAGATGTAGAAGCTGTTGGCATTGGTGCAACTAATAAAGAATTACGCACCCCGTTTTTCATTACTTGTTTGCGTAATTTTTTCCAATCCCATCTTCCGCTAAGGTCATTTTCAGAAATATTCCACATATTAAATTGGAATTCACCTTCGCTCATTGGCGAGCCTTCAAAAGTAGAATAGGGTTCTTTTTCTTTAGCAATTTCCATCGAAGAAGTTACTGCTGCAAAATAAATAGTTTCAAATATTTCTTGATTTAATTCTTTTGCCGCATCACAAGTAAAAGGTAAACGCAATTGAATAAATGTATCTGCCAAACCTTGTACTCCTAATCCGATTGGACGATGGCGGAAATTTGAATTTTCAGCTTCTTTAACAGGATAATAATTTCTATCAATTACGGTATCTAAATTGCGTGTTATTTTCTTGGTTACTTTAAATAGTTTTTTGTGATCAAAGAATTTATTACCCTCTTTATCTTCACTCACATACATTGGTAAAGCAATAGAAGCCAAATTACAAACTGCAACTTCATCCTTTGCAGTAAACTCCATAATTTCTGTACATAAATTTGAGGAGCGAATAGTTCCCAAATTCTTTTGATTTGATTTTCTATTTGCCGAATCTTTATATAACATATACGGATTACCAGTCTCTATTTGGGCTTCTAAGATCTTTTCCCATAATTCGCGAGCTTTTATGGTTTTACGACCTTTATTTACTTTCTCATAACCTTCATATAATTTCTCAAATTCATCACCATAAGTGTCAAATAAATGAGGGCATTCATTTGGACACATCAAAGTCCAGTCACCATTTTCTTGAACGCGTTTCATAAACAAATCTGGAATCCACATGGCATAGAATAAATCTCTTGCACGCATTTCTTCTTTCCCGTGATTCTTTTTTAGATCTAAGAAATCAAAAACATCAGCATGCCAAGGTTCCATATATATAGCGAAAGAACCTTTACGTTTCCCTCCTCCCTGGTCTACATAACGTGCAGTGTCATTATACACTTGAAGCATAGGAATAATTCCGTTTGATGTACCATTGGTACCTCTAATATACGAGCCTCTAGCTCTAATATTATGAATAGACAAACCTATACCACCAGCTGATTGTGATATTTTAGCGGTTTGCTTTAAGGTATCATAAATACCGTCAATACTATCGTCTTGCATTTGTAATAAAAAACAAGAAGACATTTGTGGCTTTGGTGTACCCGAATTAAAAAGTGTAGGTGTAGCATGTGTAAACATGCGTTTTGACATTAACTCATAGGTCTCAATGGCGGCATCTAAATCTTCGTTATGAATACCAACCGAAACACGCATTAGCATATGTTGTGGACGTTCAACAATATTGCCATTAATTTTTAAAAGATAAGAACGTTCTAAAGTTTTAAAACCAAAATAGTCATAGCCAAAATCACGATTATATATAATAGTTGAGTCTAATTTTTCGGCATTTTTTTCAATCACTTTATAGACATCATCAGCAATCATTGGTCCTTTTTTACCAGTACGCGGATTTACATAAGTATATAAATCTTTCATTACTTCTGAAAAAGATTTTTTAGTATTCTTATGTAGGTTTGAAACACTAATTCTGGCTGCCAATTTTGCGTAGTCTGGATGTTGAATGGTCATGGTTGCAGCTATTTCTGCTGCTAGATTATCTAATTCTGAAGTAGTTACGCCGTCATACAACCCTTCTATGACACGCATAGCAACTTTTACAGGATCAACTAATTTGTTCAATCCATAACACATTTTTCGTACTCTCGCGGTAATTTTGTCGAACATTACCGGCTCTCTTTTGCCGTCTCTTTTTATTACATCCATATCTTGGTTATTGGTTATTGGGTTGTTGGTTAATTTTATTTTGTCATTCCTGCGAAGGCAGGAATCTTTTATTTTGAAACTTGAATATGATTAATGAGATTCCCGCCTACGCGGGAATGACACACTTATGTCAAAAATCTGCATCAAAGCTTATATCTCCGGTACCACCAGATTTTACACCGGCTTTTTGATATTCTGAAACTCTTTTTTCAAAGAAATTTGTCTTTCCTTCTAAAGAGATCATCTCCATAAAATCAAACGGATTTGCAACATCATATACTTTATCACATCCGTATTCCTGAAGTAATCTATCAGTTACAAATTCTAAATATTGTGTCATTAATTTAGAATTCATTCCTATTAAACTTACCGGTAATGATTCTGTTATAAACTCGCGTTCTATATTTAAAGCATCTACCAGAATTTCTGAGATTCTTTCTTTAGAAACTTTATTTACCATATGGTTTTGGTGTAAATGCACTGCGAAATCAGCATGTAACCCCTCGTCTCTGTTTATCAATTCGTTTGAAAATGTAAGTCCGGGCAATAATCCTCTTTTTTTCATCCAAAAAATTGAACAAAATGCGCCTGAAAAGAAAATACCTTCAACTGCAGAGAAAGCTATCAGTCTTTCAGCAAAACTTGGACTATCAACCCATTTTAAGGCCCATTCTGCTTTCTTTTTTATGGCTGGAAACACTTCGATAGCTCTAAACAACTCATCTTTTTCTACTTCATTTTTAATATAAGTATCGATCAACAATGAATATACTTCAGAATGGATATTCTCCATCATAATTTGAAAACCATAGAAAAATTTAGCTTCGGTATATTGAACTTCAGAGATGAAATTTTCAGCCAAATTTTCATTAACAATACCATCAGAAGCCGCGAAAAATGCCAGAATATGCTTTATAAAATAGCGTTCATCATCAGTCAGTTTTGTTTCCCAATCTATGACATCTTGATGCAAGTCAATTTCTTCAGCCGTCCAAAAACTAGCCTCTTGTTTTTTGTACCAATCCCAAATATCATGGTGTTGAATCGGGAAAATTACAAATCTGTTATCATTCGGCTGTAAAATAGGCTCTACTTGCGACATTTTAAATTTATTTTTTGAAAAATTAAATTGAATAGATTTTTGGTCAAAATCGGATGAAACAAATATTCAATTTTTAAATGAATAATGAAAATCATAATTATCCACAAAACAAGAGAAGTTTTTAACAAAAGTCAAAAAAATGAGATTTTCCTTAACATTAACTTAACATTTAAAGCTCTGATATTTAGTATGTTAAAAAAATGAAAGTCTAGCGACAAGCGAAGTTTATTGAGTTTTTATAATTTCGGCGTAAAACCATAGAAGTGTCCAAAAAAAATTTAAAAAATCATTTTTTGAAACCTAGTGCGACTTTTTCTAACTCGGCATACCAATCTTCTCCAAATTTTCTTATCAATCCTCCTTTTACAAATTTATATATTGGTACTTGTAATTCTTTACCCAAAGAACAGGCATCATCACAGATTTGCCATTTATGATAATTTACCGCGGCAAATTCTGAATAATCTTGTACACGAACCGGATATAAATGACATGAAACGGGTTTTTTCCAAGCTATTTCTCCTTGATTATATGCTTCTTCTATTCCGCACATGGCAACACCTTTTTCATCATAGCATATATAAGCACAACTATCATCCTTAGGGATCAACGGCGTTTCAAATTCGCCATCATGCGTTATAAAAAGCCCTTGTGTGTCAATAGCTTTAATGCCTTCTTTTGTTAAAAAGGGTTTCACTTTTGGATAGATATCCATTAAAATTTGAAGTTCTTTTTCTTCAAGCGGTGCTCCTGCTTCACCGTCAACGCAACAGGCACCTTTACAAGCGGAAAGATTACAGACAAAATCATTCTCAATGATCTCTTCTGAAACGATGGTTTTACCTAATTGGAACATTAAATTTCTAGTGCTAATTTTAAAAGGCTAAAATAGGCTTATTTTACTTAAATATTATTTATATTTTTATATAGAATAAACACTTTAAATTGTTTTGATTTATGTAGGTTTGCCGAAAATTAAAAATTAAGAAAAATGCAATTAGATTTTAAAGAAATAATAACAGCAACGATGGTCTTATTTGCTGTTATTGACATAGTTGGCAGCATACCAATTATTATTGATCTTCGACAAAAAGTTGGACATATACAATCAGAAAAAGCTTCAATAGTATCTGTCATTATAATGATAGCCTTTTTATTTGTAGGAGAGGAAATATTAAAATTGATAGGGGTTGATGTAAATTCATTTGCTGTTGCCGGGGCTTTTGTAATCTTTTTTTTAGCCTTAGAAATGGTATTAGGTGTTGAATTATATAAGCATGAAGCTCCTGAAACTGCCAGTGTGGTACCATTGGCATTCCCTTTAATTGCAGGCGCTGGTACTATGACCACCATACTTTCGTTACGTGCTGAGTATCACATTATTAATATAATTATTGCAATTGTTATTAACATGATCTTTGTATATATAGTTTTAAAATCTTCTAAAAAAATAGAAAGTGTTTTAGGCAAAGGAGGTATTGGTGTTGTAAGAAAAGTTTTTGGTGTAATCCTTTTGGCAATTGCTGTAAAATTATTTACAACAAATATTCAAGGTCTGATCAACTAATGTAACAGAAATTACATCTACTATTAATGTAAAAACTATTTTTGCGTTTTTAAATTAAATACTATGAACTCATTTGATGTTTTGATTATTGGAGGTGGTGCAGCTGGAATGTCATGCGCCTTAGTCTTAGGCTCTGCTATTAATAAACCTTTTGCCAATGATAAAACTATTGGCATTATTATGCACCAAAAAACCTCTGCGCTTTCAAGTGGATTATTTAACAATGTCTTGGGATTAAAATCAGGAACTACAGGAAAGGAAATTTTAGAAGACGGTAAAAACCAGTTAGTAGAAACTTATCCTCATGTGATTCAAATTGAAAAGGAAAAAGTAACTAAAATAGAAGGTGAATCCGGTAATTTTACAATTATAACTAATAAAAATACCTATGCTGCTAAAACCATAGTTGTGGGAGTTGGGTCTTCAAATTTATTCAATATTGAAGGGTTAAATCAATATATTGAACCTCATCAGAAATTACCCGCTGCTAAGGAACGTATTCAACTTAAAAATAATGATCATATCGTTACTGAAGGTATTTATGTTATTGGGATTTTAGCTGGTTGGCGAAGTCAATTTGCTATTGCTTGCGGTAGTGGAGCCAGCGTTGCAACCGATATTTTAACTGCATGGAATAATAACAATCCGGCAATGGTTCATGATAGTATTAGCTAGGATAGAATTAAAAAATTGGATTCCTGCTGCGCTGGAAATCGAAGATTCGACGGAGTCAATGACACTAAATATTAATACAACTAATCTTTAAAATCAGAAATTTCTGTTTGACTTTCTAAGGCTACTACTTTTTCAAGCATTCTATCATTCTTATTCAACATTTCAAAAAATTCATTTTCTCCAAAAATAATTCTTGCAAACAATGCTTTTAAATACAGTTTTACATATGGCATATTTATTTCGCTTGATATGGTCTTTTCATCAATTGAAGAAAGGTATTGTTTTAAAATGACCTCATCATTATCAAAGTTATTTTTAAAATCGTTAAATATCCATTTATCTACTTCATCTCTGTTATTGTCTACAGCATAATCAAAGACAAAATTATTGATTCCCTGAAAATCAATTCCATTAATAAAGGCTGTAGTATCAATCCCAACAAAAACATCTGGAACTATCCCTCCACCACCATAAACAACTTTTCCTTTTGGCGTAATAAATTTTAATGAATCATTTACTTTAATACTATCGCTATTAGTCAACTCTCCGCTATAATATCTTTCTAAACGATCATGATAATAGCTTTCTCCATTCTCTCCATCATAAGGTTTTTGAATAGATCTTCCTGTAGGTGTATAATAACGAGAGACTGTTAATCTAACAGCAGAGCCATCTCCTAAATCCATTTCTTGCTGTACCAGTCCTTTTCCAAAAGAACGACGTCCTAAAATAATACCTTTATCATTATCTTGTAAGGCTCCTGCAATTATCTCGCTGGCCGAAGCTGATGTTTCATCAATTAACACATATACTTTGCCTTTTTCAAAATTTCCCTTTTTAGTCGCAAATGTTTTATCAATTTGGCCGCCCTTATTTTTGGTAAATACTATCAATTTATCATCTTCCAAAAATTCATCGACAATTTGAGTAGCAACTCCTAAATAGCCTCCCGGATTGCCTCTTAAATCGAGGATTAACCGCTTCATTCCATTATTTTGAAGAGAAGATAAGCCCAGCTTAAATTCATCATAAGTAGTAGAGGCAAATTTGTTGATCTTGATATAGCCTAAACTATCATTGAGCATATAAAAAGCATCAACACTCTTGATGGGAATACTTCCTCGTTTCAAATCAAAAGTTAAAATTTTATCTTCTGATTTTCTATATACTTTTAGATTAACAGTCGTTTTTGGTTCACCTTTTAACGTTTTGAAAATATATTCAGTATTTATTTTCCTGCCATATAATGTATCATTATTAGCAACTAAAATTCTATCTCCTGCTTTTATACCTATTTTTTCACTAGGACCACCATCGACCACGCTTATTACAGTAAGAGAATCTTTATACATTCTAAACTGAATACCAATACCTACAAATTCACCATTCATTCTTTCAGCTATTTCATCATGCTCACTAGCAGGAATATATACAGAATGTGGATCTAGCTTCCCTAGAATTTGACGAATCGTTCCGTCTAATAAACTATCAGTATCTACTTTGTCGACATAATCGTATTGAATATAATCGATCAACCGTTTTATTTTTGCTTCTCTCGGGTTTTTATTAAAAAGCATTACCGTCTTTCTTTCAGGATAATTAAGAAAACTTCCAATAAAAATTCCTAAGGCAATTGCCAAAGAAAGAAATAAGGGTAAATATATTTTGTTTTTACTCATCTTCATTAATATGAACTAGTTCTATTCCTGCCTTTTTTAAAAATTGTAGGCCCGAATCATCTTTATAAGCACTCGCGTATACCAATCTTTTAATACCTGATTGGTGAATTAGCTTGCTACATTCTTTGCAGGGAGACATTGTTATATATAACGTTGCATTTCTACAAGATTGTGTGGACGATGCAACTTTTAATATGGCATTCGCTTCGGCATGTAAAACATACCATTTAGTCGAATTTTCATCATCTTCACAACTATTCTCAAATCCTGTTGGTGTACCATTATAACCATCAGAAATAATCATTTTATCTTTAACTATTAGGGCTCCAACTTGCTTACGTTTACAATAGGATAATTTTGCCCATTCCTTTGCCATTTTCAAATAGGCAATATCATATCTTAATTGTTTCTTTTCTGTCATTTATAAAATACTACTTGGTCTTTTTTATGATTCTTGGTGAATTCTAATTTTCCTTTATATAAATCTAAAATTTACTACGGCAAAGTACCAAAAAAATTGTTTGATCGTCGTTAAAGTTTTACCAAATTTTCCGCTCAAAAAGCATCGGTAAAACGACACCTATAACAATTGATGATAATATCAATATCCAATCTTTTTTCGAAATTTTCAATATATTATGAGCAATATAGCCTAAAGCTAGAATACCCAACACAATGGCAATTTGCGCAAGTTCAACTCCAAGAGCAAATTCAAGCAAAGGTAAAAGTTTATCATCACTATCTTCCAAAATCATTTTTAGGAAACCTGATAGCCCCAATCCATGTATTAAACCAAAGAAAAAAGCAAAGAACAAATTGATATTACTTTTACCAAAGCGCTGTTTATTAACGGTTAGTAAATTAACCAATGCTGTAATAAAAATGGTTAAAGGAATGAGAAACTCAATAATTTCAATTCTAATATTTGTTATATTGTAGGTTGCCAAACCTAAAGTTGTGGTATGACCTATCGTAAAGAGTGTGATTAACCATAAAACTTTTTTCCAGTCGTTAAAGTTGTAAACAACGGCTAAAACGATAAAAAACAGTATATGATCATAGGCTTTCCAGTCTAATACATGATCAAAAGCCAGCTTTAGAAATAATTGTAAATTTTCCATTAATTAAAATGTTTAACCTCTCGATAAGCTAAGCTTACTATTTTCAAAATTAAATATATTTAATTTCTTAATAATGCTCGAGGAGACAATATTAACATCCGTGTCAGGTCGAGCGCAGTCGAGACCTAAATATATTATTTACAAAATTAATTATTTAATTTAGAAAACAAATCCCAAAGCACCACACCACAACTCACCGAAATATTTAACGAATGCTTAGTCCCATATTGAGGTATTTCAATACAATGATCAGAAGCTGAGACGACATCTTGCTGTACGCCTTTTACCTCATTCCCAAATATTACAGCTAATTTTTGATCTTTTGTAGGTATAAAATCCTGAAGCATAATGGCATTATCTGCTTGTTCAATAGCTGCAATTATTACCCCTTCTTCTTTTAATTTTACTACTAATTCTAAGGTATCATCTACATGCTCCCAATCAACAGACTCAGTTGATCCTAACGCTGTCTTATGAATGTCTTTATGAGGTGGTTTAGCAGTTATCCCACAGAGATATATTTTTTCAATTAAAAAAGCATCACTCGTTCTAAAAACCGATCCGATATTATTTAAACTTCTAACATTATCCAGCATAACAATTAATGGTGTTTTTTTTGTCGCTTTAAATTCGGTATTGGTTAATCTTCCTAATTCACTATTCTTCAGTTTCCGCATAGTTCAGTTGGCAGTATACGGTTAGTAGTATACAGTTTTAATTTATTTATTGTTATTAACCTTAATTTATATCTTATCCTGTTAAGATTATTTTGAGTTAAAAAGGTGTCGTCGCCTATTGTAAGTCAGTACGCCAGAAATAATGAGCAAAGAAACGGAATTGCAAAGCAAAGCTTTAAGCATGAAGTTTCGAAAGCGAATGGTACGTAGTAATTTCCTCGTACTGACTAGATTTTTTTGTTTCGTTTTTTCATCAATGGAAAAAATGAAAATACTAATAAGTTTCGTTTGTTACGTTTTAATTGTATTAATTTATTCAGAATTAAGTCCTTTCAGGTCGATTCAATTTACCCACTAAAAAATTATTCAGCAAATATACCAAAAGTAAAAAATAGTTATGCATTAATGAGAAAATTGACTTAGCTTGATTTCATCTGTTCATCTTTTTATTTTTTATTGGTCAGGTGGTATTAGCTATTAAACATCTCAATTTGATTCAACAAATTGTTACGACACATTTTAACCTCAACTTAAAAAAATGTAAATTCGCAATTCAACTAATAAAACAAAAATTGTCTAAAACTAAGGTAAAAAAAGTCACTCCTTTAATGAAACAATACAATGCCATCAAGGTTAAATATCCTGATGCAATGTTACTGTTCAGAGTTGGTGATTTTTATGAAACTTTTGGTGAAGATGCAGTAAAAGCGGCACAAGTTTTAGGGATAGTTCTAACCAAACGTGGTGCGGGTAGTGAAACCGAAACTGCCTTGGCAGGGTTTCCGCATCACTCTCTAAATACTTACTTACCTAAATTGGTAAAGGCAGGAATGCGTGTTGCCATTTGCGATCAGTTAGAAGACCCTAAAATGACCAAAACCATTGTAAAACGTGGTGTTACAGAGTTGGTTACTCCCGGTGTGGCTTTGAATGACGAAGTTTTACAATCTAAAACAAATAACTTTTTAGCAGCGGTACATTTTGGTAAAAAACAAATCGGAATCTCATTTTTAGACATTTCAACCGGCGAATTTTTGGTGGCAGAAGGTAATGATGAGTATATTGATAAGTTATTGCAGAATTTTAATCCAAGCGAGGTCTTAGTTCAAAAACAATTTAAAGCAAAGTTCAAAGAGCTATTTGGTGAACGCTATTATTCTTTTTATTTAGATGATTGGATATTTCAACAAGATTACGCCAATGAAAGTTTAACAAATCATTTCAAGATCAAATCACTTAAAGGTTTTGGTATTGACGAATTGAAACATGGTACTATTTCAGCTGGAGCAGTCCTTTATTATTTATCAGAAACACAGCATAATGAACTCAAACATATCTCTGCCATTCACCGTATTGAAGAAGATCACTTTGTGTGGATGGATAGGTTTACCATTAGAAATTTAGAATTATACGTTGCCAACTCACCGGAAGCAGTTACACTCTTAGATATTATTGATCGTACTATTTCACCAATGGGTGGACGCTTACTCAAACGTTGGTTAGCATTACCATTAAAAAATTTAAAACAGATTAAAAAACGTCATGAAATTGTAAAATACCTGATTGATTTCGATACTTTTTATGATGAAGTCACTTATCAAATAAAACAAATTAGTGATATAGAGCGGCTCATTTCTAAAGTTGCTACTGCTAAGATAAATCCGCGCGAAGTAGTCTTATTAAAAGAATCGTTAAAAGCAATTCTCCCTGTTAAGGAAGCTTCTAAAAAAAGTGATAATAAAGCATTGCAAAGTCTGGGGAAACAATTGCATAACTGTACCGAACTAATTGAAAAAATATCAAAAACGGTTAATGACAGCGCTCCGGTAAATCTCAATAAAGGAAACACGATTGCTAGTGGCGTACATACAGAATTAGATGAGCTAAGAGCTATTTCAACTTCGGGTAAAGGTTATTTAAACGATATGGTGGCTCGTGAAACCGAACGAACTGGAATTTCAAGTTTGAAGATTGCTTTTAACAATGTATTTGGTTATTATATTGAGGTTAGAAATACACATAAAGATAAAGTTCCTGAAGAATGGATTCGCAAACAAACATTGGTTAATGCCGAACGTTATATTACAGAAGAACTAAAAGAATACGAAACTAAAATTTTAGGTGCTGAAGAGAAAATTTCAAAATTAGAACAACAGCTATTTTCTGAATTGTTACATTTTATGTTAACATACATTCAGCAAGTTCAGCAAAACGCACAACAAATTGCCAAATTAGATTGTTTATGTTCATTTGCCAGAACGGCCAAGGATAATAATTATGTACGGCCACAATTAGATGAAAGCACAGAATTAGAAATTAAAAATGGCCGCCATCCTGTTATTGAAAAGCAGTTACCTATTGGCGAAGAATACGTGGCCAATGATGTGGTGTTGAATAGAAATCAACAACAGATCATTATGATCACGGGGCCAAATATGAGTGGTAAATCTGCTATTTTACGACAAACCGCATTGATCGTTTTACTAGCCCAGATGGGAAGTTATATCCCGGCACAAAATGCCAGAATAGGTATTGTAGATAAGATATTTACACGTGTTGGCGCCAGTGACAATATCTCTATGGGAGAATCGACCTTTATGGTTGAAATGAATGAAACAGCTAATATTTTACATAATATTTCAGATCGTAGTTTGGTCTTATTAGATGAAATTGGACGTGGCACCAGTACCTATGACGGAATTTCCATCGCTTGGGCAATAGCAGAATATTTGCATGAACATCCTGCAAAACCTAAGACTTTATTTGCTACACATTATCATGAATTGAATGATATGGCCGAAACTTTTGACCGTATCAAAAATTTCACGGTTTCTATCAAAGAACTAAAAGACACTATAATCTTCTTAAGAAAATTAATTCCGGGTGGTAGTGAGCATAGTTTCGGAATTCATGTAGCTAAATTAGCAGGAATGCCAACTTCGGTAATTCACAGAGCCAATAAAATGCTTAAAAAATTGGAGCAAAGTCATGCTACAGATGAGATAAAAGGCAAATTAAAAAACGCTATTGATGAAGATGTGCAACTCAGTTTTTTCAAATTGGATGATCCATTATTAGAAGACATTAAAGAAGAAATTTTGGCGGTTAATATTGATGTTTTGACACCTATTGAAGCCTTGATGAAATTGAATGAAATAAAAAGGATGTTGACAAAAAAGTAATTACCTAAATAAATTAATATATCTTTCAAACGCATATAATTTCCCTCTTTTTCCTCCTGTAACTTCATTAATTATATTTAGCCTTTCTAAATCATCAATTAACTTATAAACGGAAGGTAAAGAAAGATTAGTTATCTCTTTGGTTTTTTGAATATCAATTAATGGATGTTGATAAAGTTGCTGAATAATAATATGGGCATTATTATATCGACTACCAAGAGTTTGTAAATCAATATCTACTTCTTTTTGTAATTTTAAAATTTTATCTAACGTTTCTACACTATTCTTGGCTGTTTCTATTACTCCTACTAAAAAAAATTTAAACCATTGTGTAATATCATTCTTTTCTCTTACGCGCATTAAATTATCATAATATAATGTTTTATTTCTTTCAAAAAAATCAGAAAGGTATAATATTGGCCTTTTCAGTATCTCCTTTTCCACCAAATATAATGTGATTAATAATCTTCCTACACGTCCATTCCCATCTAAAAAAGGGTGGATTGTCTCAAATTGATAATGTATAAGTGCAATCTTCAGTAAGTCTGGCATTAAAAACTCTTTGCTGTGGGCAAACTTTTCTAAATCGCCCATATAATCATTAATAGAGTTATCTACTGGAGGAATAAAAATAGCATCGGCAATTGAAGCTCCTCCAATCCAATTTTGGCTACTTCTAAATTCTCCTGGTAATTTATGTTTTCCTCTTACTCCTTTCAATAATATTTTATGTGCATGCTTAATTAACCTTGAAGAAAAGGGCAATTCCTTTAGTTTTTTAATAGTTGAGTATAATGCTGAAATATAATTTTGTATTTCTTCCCAATCATCTTTTTTTTCTTCTACAATATCTTCCTTATTTAATAATGCCTCTTCTATATTTGTTTTTGTACCTTCAATTTTACTAGATTGAGTGGCCTCTTTAAGAACATGCATACTTATGAATAAATCTAAATTTGGAATATACTCAGAATACATGTCAAGCCTTCCAAGATGCCTATTTGCTTGACTCATTAGGTTTAGCAACTCCATGTCGTTAATTTCCCATTGCCTATTAATTTTTTCAGGCTGAAAACTCTTATATGTTCCTTGGTTTATATATTCCCCTGATTTATATTTTTTCATAAAAATTTGTTCGTATTATTTTACCAAAGATACACACTATTTAAGAAAATAGCAAAAAACTTAAATAGTGAGAGCTCTTAATAAAGATTTGTGCAAAAAACTTAAATAGTGAGAGCTCTTAATAAAGATTTATACTCATTATAGAAGACAAGTGACATTTTATTCGTTCAAAGAGTTGGTAAATAACGTTATCATTTACGAAATTTACTACCTTGTTATCAAATAATTATACCATGAAAAAACTATCTCTCCTTTTAATTCTTAGCATTTTTATCTTTTTAGGATTTCAATCTACCTCCGATAAGGACTCTAAAATTGCAATTACTGTTTCTTTTTCAAATAAAGTAAGTGCCAAAAATTTAGACGGTAGAGTCTTACTAATGTTGTCTACAAATAATGATAAAGAACCTCGTTTTCAAATTGGTGTCGGACTAAAAAATCAATTGGTCTATGGAATGAATGTTGACAATTGGGAGCCACGACAAAAGGTTACTTTTAATGAAGATATATTTGGTTTTCCGATAGCAAGCTTAAAAGATATTTCTCCTGGTGAATATTATATTCAGGCATTATTACATACATATGAAACTTTTAACCTGTCAACAGGGCAGACAGTAAAACTACCTATGGATAATGGGGAAGGGCAGCAATGGAACAAGTCACCAGGGAACTTATATAGTAAACCTTTTAAAGTTACCGTTACCGAAAATGGAATAGAAAATATTGACATTGTGCTAGACCAAATGATTCCAGAAATAAAAGAACCTGAGGATACTAAATGGATAAAGCATATTAAAATAAAATCTGAAAAATTATCTGAATTCTGGGGAAGAGATATGTATTTAGGTGCTCATATTTTACTCCCAAAAGGTTTTGATGAACATCCAGAAGCCAAATACCCCTTAATGGTCTTTCATGGTCACTTTCCTTCTGATTTTGGAGGATTTAGAACCACACCACCGGATAAAGATCTAAAACCTGATTTTTCCGAAAGGTTTAACGTTAAAGGGTACAATATTTTACAACAACAGGAAGCCTATGATTTTTACAATCGTTGGAATGAACCTGATTTCCCGCGATTTCTAATTATTGAAATTCAGCATCCTACACCGTATTATGATGATTCGTATGCGGTGAATTCGGCAAGTCAGGGTCCTTATGGAGATGCTATTACGCACGAATTGATCCCGTTTATAGAAAAACAATTTAGAGGGCAAGGTGAAGGTTGGTCACGTTTTTTATATGGAGGCTCAACAGGTGGCTGGGAGGCTTTAGCGGTTCAGGTGAAATATCCTGATGAGTACAATGGCTGTTTTGCTGCCTGCCCAGACCCCATAGATTTTACTAACTATTGTTTAACAAATATCTATGAAGATAAAAATGCGTATTACTATGATAGTAACCATAAAAAATTAGAAGTGCCCAGTCGACGCGATTATCTAGGGAATATAAGCGCAACCTTAAGAGAAGAAAATCATTTGGAGTTGGTACTGGGAGATAAATCTCGTTCCGGACAACAATGGGATATTTGGGAAGCTACCTATTCTCCACAAGGTGAAGATGGATATCCTGCAAGGATTTGGAATAAAAAAACAGGTGATATTAATCCTGAAATTGCTAATTATTGGAAAGAAAATTATGATTTGAAGTATATTCTTGAGCGTGATTGGGATAAACTGGGCGATAAATTAAAAGGAAAGATTCATATTTATTGTGGTGATATGGACAATTACTATCTAAATAATGCGGTATATTCTATGGAAAAATTCTTGGAAAGTACAACGGACCCATATTATGAAGGCGAAGTAGCTTATGGTGATAGGGCAGAACATTGTTGGAATGGCGATCAGGAAAATCCGAATCATATTTCGAGGCTACGTTATAATACCATGTACGTACCAAAAATCATGAAACGTATTGCAGAAAGCGCACCTAAAGGAGCAGATCTAACAAGTTGGAGGTATGAATAATTTCTATTACTGGGGATGAAAAGGTCTGTTAATTTTTAAGATTTGGCTACGCCGAACTTGCGTTTCTCAATCGTTTCGCTCATTTCAAAATGACAATCGGCCTTTAAATCTAATTTTATATTAATGAGGGAAATCTAATTTTAAATTCTAAGAGGTTCAAAATTTACTTGTTTGTACTATCTTTGCAATCAATTAAAATACATTATGCATTTTTTATTTATCAGCGGTGCCGAAATATTTGTGATACTTATAATTGTATTAATGTTATTCGGTGCAGATAAAATACCGGAAATGGCAAGAGGTTTGGGTAAAGGGATGCGCCAATTAAAAGATGCAACCAATGATATCAAAAAAGAAATTACCAATACCGCAGAAAAACAAGGTATAGATGTTGAATTTACAAAAGATATCAAAAAAGAAGTAACTAAGATTAAAAATAAAGTACAGGACAATATTGACGATTTTACCGGTCCTGTAAAACGAAATTTATAATTGAGCTTTTTAGACAACATAATTCAACTCGATAAAGAGCTACTTATCTATTTAAACTCACTAGGTTCCGAAACTTTTGATGGTTTTTGGATGTTAGTTACCAATCAATTCAATTGGATTCCGTTATTCTTACTCATGTTTTTCTTGATCTTTAGAGCCTATGGCTGGAAAAAAGGATTATTATTGGTACTAATAGCTGCATTATTGGTTACTTTTTCTGATCAATTTGTAAACCTCATCAAAGATTATTTTGCCAGATTACGTCCCAATAATGATCCATCAATAAATAGTATCATTAGAATTTTAAAAACACCCCGAAGTTTTAGTTTTGTATCTGGTCATTCTACTACTTCATTTGCTGCTACTATTTTTATAATTGCAACCCTAAAAAACCATTATAAATATTCCGTCTTATTTCTTATCTGGCCTATTCTTTTTGCTTATAGCAGGGTGTATTTAGGTGTACATTTCCCTATGGATATATTTGTTGGAATGTTGTTGGGTTTTTTAGAAGGATATCTTTTTTATAAAATTGGTATGATTTTTCTTAAAAAAATACCTGAGAATAGAAAAACAATTTAGTTTTTTAAAATTGAATCTGTTAACGATAATTACTATTTGAAATTATTAAAATTCAACTCGAAAAACTCAATATAACTATCTAGCCTTTTATTTTACTCTGCTTATTGTCAATCCATCTCGAATAGGCAATAATATCGTCTCAATTCTAAGATCATTCTTTAGTAAAGTATTGTAGGCAATCAAAGCTTTAGTATCTTCATCATTCGGGTCAGGTTTTTCAGTCACTTTACCGCTCCACAATACATTATCAGATAAGATAACGCCACCTTTGTTCATTTTATCTATTACCAATTTAAAATAATTAGAATAATTACTTTTATCGGCATCAATAAATACCAGGTCAAAGGATTCGTTTATGGTGGGAATAATATCTAAGGCATTTCCCAAATAGGTTTTAATTTGATCTTTATAAGCAGATTTATCAAAATACTTTTGTTGAAAATCAACCAGTTCTTCATTGTAATCAATGGTGTGTAATACTCCATTTTTATGAAGGCCTTCTGCCAGACAAAGGGCAGAATAACCTGTATAAGTTCCAATTTCTAGAATAGATTTTGGTTGTACCAATTTAGAAAACATCGATAGAATGCGCCCTTGAAAATGTCCGCTTAGCATTCTCGGTACTAATATTTTTTGCCAGGTTTCTTTATTTAATTGTTGTAATAATTCGGGTTCATCTTGTGAATGTGAAACCGCATAATGGTCTATTTTTTTGGGAAGAAATTCCATAGTTTTTATATTTAAAACAAAAAAAGCAGAACCTAAGTTCTGCTAACAAATATAGATATTGAATTGTTATTTTATTCTCTCAACTACATTTTTCTGTAGTGCTTCTTTTTCTTTATTAGTAAGTTTACGTTCTGAATCACATTTATGCAAATGTTTATCACACACTTTTGATAAGGTAGTGTTTTGTTTAGAATACTGCCCACACTTTTTACAAATAAAAAGATGCAAACCCAATCTTACCTTTTCCCATAACGATGCTTCTTTGTATTGATTTTTATTACAAATAGCTGTCGCTTCATCACAATTAATAAAAAATTTATTACTCATATACTATTATTTAGCAAACCAATTATCTTCTAAACATTTTCTCAGTTGATGCCTTGCTCTGTGGATTATTACCCAAAGGTTAGACGCCGTTATACCTAACTCATTACAAATTTCCTCTGTTTCATAATGTTGTACATTTTTCATTACAAACACCATTCTATATTTTTCTGGTAAATTGTCAATACAACTATCTAAGGCTTCCTTAAGTTCTTCGTTTTCAATATTTTTTTCAGCTTCATTATCCCACATTTTAGGTACACGTTCTTCTAACCATGAACCTTTTTTTTCTCCATCTTGATAAAAATTAACTCTTACTTCGGCTTTCCCTTTTGTTGAGTTTATTTTACGATAATAGTCAATTATTTTACGTTTTAATATTGAAATCAACCAAGTTCTTTCTGATGCTTGTCCCCTAAAATTATCTTGTGCTTTTAACCCTGAAAAAAAAGTTTCCTGAACAATATCTTTAGCCAATTCTTCATTATCTACTCTGGTAATAGTGTAGTTGAATAAATAATCTGAATGGGCAGCTACCCAATTATTTGGATTTAAGGTATGTTTAGGCTGTTCTGGCATTCAATATTCTAATTTTTAAGAATGTAAATATAGTTTTTATAAATTACAAATCTCAATCACCAAATTACAAATGTTTTATATAATAGAGTTATATCTTAAGCTTCATTTAGTTTGTCTTTTCTCCACACTTCCAATATTAAAAATTGCATCTCCTCTATTTATTATCGGAAAATAATTGATCGCTATTATATAACCGCTAATTGGTGCCTTTATCTTTACGGACGTCTCACCATAAGTGTCAGTAATATCTCCCAAAACCTGTCCTTTAATCACTTTATCACCATTATGAACAAAAGAGTTAAAAAGGCCGGCAATTTTAGCCCTGATCCATCTTCTTTTGGATAAATAAATACTCTTTTTTTTCTTCACATTTCTTAATGGATTTTTTGTAATCATTTTGAAATGCTTTAAAATTCGTAAAGTACCTTCAATTCCTTCTCTAATGGCATCTTCATCAAATCGTAAAGCCTCACCTCCTTCATAAACAATAATAGGGATGTTGTTTTTATGAGCTTCTTTACGAAATGATTTTTGGATTAATTTTGATGGAAAATAAAATGGAGCGTTGAAAATTTCTGCAAGTTTTTTGCTTTCCAACGATTCCTCTGTATATCTAATTTGAGGATAATTACTTCTTTGTCCTCCACCTGTATGAAAATCAATTCCAAAATCAATATTATTAACAATTTCCCGCATATGAAAATAAGCTATTCGGCTAGCCAAAGATCCCATTTTAGACCCAGGAAAACTTCTGTTTACATCTTTCCCATGCACATCTCTCGAAAAATGTAAAAACCCAAAAACACTCAAAACAGGAACCACAATTACACAGCCGCGTTTGATCTTAAAATAGTCGTTTTCAAGCATTCTTCGTATGATTTCGACACTGTTAGTTTCGTCTCCATGTAAACCTCCTTGTAGTAAAACGGTAGGACCTTTTTCTTCACCATTAAAAACATATACCGGAATTTCTATCAGCGTTCCGGTAGGTAATCTATCAATTGCAAATCTTATCAATTTACTTTCGCCTAAACCTACTATTTCACCTCGTAATTCAACGGGTTCGTTTCTGAAATCTTTTTCGAACATTTGTTTCTAAAAATTTAATAATATGTTCAGCAACATTGACTTTAGTATAAGCTTCGACTCCTTGCAGTCCCGGCGAAGCATTTACTTCTATGAGTAATGGTCCTTTATTAGATCTAATCATATCCACTCCGGCTACCGGTAGGCCTAAATGTTTTGTCGCATGTATTGCTATTTTTATTTCATTGTTTGTTAATTCTGCCAATTCGCCCGAACCTCCTCTATGAATATTTGATCTAAACTCACCAACCTCACCTTTACGTTTCATAGCAGCTACTACTTTATTACCTATCACTATAGCTCTAAAATCTTCACCGTTTGATTCTTCAATAAATTCCTGTAACATAAAGCTAGCATTCATATTATAGAATGTATCCATAATAGATTTGGCTGACTTTTTTGACTCAGCTAAAATAACACCTAGACCTTGAGTTCCTTCTTGCAATTTAATAATGACAGGCGGACCTCCAAGGAGCTCAATTTGTTCATCAATATTTTTAGGATTAATAGAAAAAACCGTTTGAGGAATAGGTATGTTCTTTCTATTCATAATTTGCAACGTTCGCACCTTGTTTTGTGCCCTAAGAATCCCTAAAGAACGAGCCGCACTAAAAATACCATTCATTTCGAACTCTTTTACAATTGCAGCCCCATGTCCGCTTACGGAACCCCCTATTCTAGGTATAATTACATCAGGTATATTAATAATATTTTCACCTTCATAAATAATTTGTGGTCTGCCAACACCTAATTTGACTGAACATTTGGTATGGTTTATAACACGAACCTGGTGCCCTCTTTCTTCGGCTTCATCAACCAATCTTTGGGTAGAATAAATACTTTCGCCTACTGATAGTATAAATATTTTCATTTGTTGAAATTTTCTTCCAATAATTATACTCCCGAAAATTTCGGGATTTGCTAATTAATTGATATTCCATGTTAGTCGAAAAACTTAAACAAGCTTTCTGCTTCTAAATTAGTAAAATATTAGTAAGGTTGGGGTTTAATTAAAGCTCTAAATTAATTCCTTTATTTTGAACTATAAAGTGTTAGCTAGTCATCTTATATGAAACATAGCAATAAGGCTAATACCTGAAGGTCTATAATTGTGGTCAGACAAGTTACTAATTAAGGCTTATTTAGAAAGTCTAATCTTTAACAAGACATACTGCTCTATTATATTCATAATTCATACGAGCAATATCTAGTAATTGTACTTCTTGTGGGCAAACCATAGCACAAGCACCTGTATGAGTACAGCTTCCAAAACCTTCATCATCATGAGTAGTAATCATCGCTATTACACGTTCCATACGCTCGACTTGGCCTTGAGGTAATTTAGCTAAATGCCCTACTTTGGCAGAAACAAATAAGGCCGCGGAGGAGTTTTTACAAGTTGCCACGCATGCCCCACAGCCAATACAAGCAGCACTATCAAAAGCGCTTTCAGCAATTTTATGATGGATGGGTGTTGAATTAGCTTCAGGAGCCATCCCTGTAAAAGAAGAAATATAACCTCCCGCTTGAATAATACGATCCATAGAAGTACGATCTACTTTTAAATCTCTAATAACCGGAAATACATTTGCTCTAAAAGGTTCAATATAAAGTGTATCACCATCTTTAAATGAACGTAAATGTGTTTGACAGGTTGTATAATGCCCTTCGGGACCATGTGCTTGCCCGTTAATAACTAGTGAACATTGACCACAAATTCCTTCTCTACAATCGTGATCAAACTCAATAACTCTTTCTCCCTTTACAGCAAGTTGCTCATTCAAAACATCTAGCATTTCCAAAAAAGACATGTCCGAACTTAGATCTGATAAATCATAGCTTAATAATTTTCCTTTCGCTTTGGCATTATCTTGACGCCATATTTTAAGTGTCAGTTTCATAGATTTTGTTATTTATAAGAACGAACAGTTGGTGTAACTTCAGTAAATTCTAATGGTTCTTTGTGTTCTTTCCATTCCTTACCATTTTCCCATTCCCAGGCAGAAGAATACATATAATTTTTATCATCCCTCATTGCTTCACCGTCTTCGGTTTGATAATCTTCCCTGAAATGTGCTCCGCAACTTTCTTTTCTGTTTAAAGCATCGACCGTCATCAATTCCGCTATCTCTAAATAATCCGCTAAACGCCCTGCTTTTTCTAATTCTGAATTAGGGCCTTTTTCATCTCCTGAAATTGCTGCATTTTCCCAGAACTCTTTGCGTAGTTTTCTTATTTCCTCAATTGCCCATTTCATCCCTTTTTCATTTCGAGACATAGCAACTTCTTTAAACATAATTTTTCCCAAACGTCGATGAATTTGATCTACTGGCATCGTCCCTTTTATGGCTAATAATTTTTCTACTTGATCTTTAACGGTTTTTTCAGCTTCATCAAATTCAGGAGTATCGATAGCTATTTTTCCTGTTCGAATGTCATCTGACAAGTAATTAGAAATAGTATTTGGTAAAATAAAGTTGCCATCAACCGAAGCTTGTAAAAGAGAATTTGCACCCAAACGATTCGCTCCGTGATCGGCAAAATTTGCTTCACCTACGGCAAATAAACCGGGAATACTTGTTTGTAATTCATAATCTACCCACAATCCTCCCATAGAAAAATGAGCAGCAGGAGATATTTTCATTGGTTCTTTATAAGCATTAATCGCTGTAATTTTTTCATACATATTAAAGAGGTTCCCATAACGTTCTTTAATAGTATCTTCACCTAAACGTTCAATGGCCGTTTTAAAATCAAGGTATACAGCATTTTTCAAAGGTCCAACACCATAACCGGTATCCATTCTTTCCTTGGCGGCACGAGAAGCTACATCACGTGGTACTAAGTTACCAAATGCAGGGTAACGTCTTTCTAAATAATAATCTCTATCTTTATCAGGAATATCTCCCGGACTACGTTGTTCATCCTTATTTTTTGGCACCCAAATTCTACCATCATTACGAAGTGACTCTGACATCAACGTTAATTTTGATTGATGTTCACCAGATTGTGGTAAAGCAGTAGGATGAATTTGTGTCCATGAAGGATTTGCAAAATATGCACCTTTTTTATGAGCTCTCCAGTTTGCTGAACCATTTGAATTCATAGCTAAAGTTGATAGATAAAAAATCTTACCAAAACCACCAGTTCCGAATACAACGGCATGTGCTGCATGACGTGAAATTTCTCCTGTATCTAAATTCCGAGCAATGATACCTCTGGCTTTTCCGTCAACTAAAACAATATCTAAAATCTCATGCCTGTTATATTGTTTTAGCTTTCCTACTTTTATCTGTTTCATCATTGCTTGATATGTAGCTAATAAAAGCTGTTGCCCCGTTTGGCCACGAGCATAGAACGTCCGTGATACTAACACACCACCAAATGAACGATTACTTAAATATCCTCCATATTCACGTCCAAATGGTACTCCTTGTGCTACCATATGATCTATCAGATCAACTGATACCTCTGCCATCCTATACACATTTGCTTCTCGAGATCTAAAATCACCTCCTTTTATGGTATCATAAAACATACGATAGACGTTATCACCGTCGTTTTTATAATTTTTTGCTGCGTTTACACCTCCTTGTGCTGCTACAGAATGAGAACGTCTTGCAGAATCTTGAAAAAAGAATACTTTTACATTATAGCCCAATTCTGCTAAGGAAGCTGCTGCACCACCACCAGCCAATCCACCACCTACTACTATTACATCTAATTTTTTACGATTTGCAGGATTAACAATACGGGTTTTAGCAAGGTAATTTTGCCATTTATCTTTTAAAGGTCCTGCAGGAATTTTTGCGTTAAGAGCCATAACTATATTTTATTTGAAGTAAAGAATAATAGGAATAATTGCATATAATAGCGCCATAACTAAACCAAAATAAAGTGCGATATATTTGATGATGTGCATTATTTTTTTAGGATAAATTCCTAAAGACCGGTGCGCGCTTTCTATACCATGAACTATATGAAATCCTAAAGCAAGAATTCCGATTTCGTAAATTACCACCATCCACCAAACCTTAAAAGTTTCTACAACTAAATTATATAGGTCATGTTCTATTTTCAACACTTTATATTGTAGCCAAAATTGCGCCATATGCATTATAATAAAAACCCCAATTACTGTTCCTATTAGACCCATATTGCGAGAAATCCAAGTACTTGTAGAGTTGTCTGTGATTGCATATTTCTCTCCTTTAGCCTTCCTATTGCTTATTGTAATTAACAACGCATCAATAATATGTAATGCAATAGCAGCGTACAAAACCCAAGCTACAATTGTAATAGGCCAAAAATGTACTAAGAAATGCGAATAGGCATTATACATATCGTGTTGGTTTGCTACATTGTTCCAAAATTCAACCGGAAAAAAAGAATCAGGAATGATGAGAATGAGATTTCCGACAAGATGTATGATGAGAAAAAAAACGATAAAAAGTCCGGTAACAGCCATTAGGTTTTTACGACCAACCGATGTTTTGAATAACCCTTTTTTAATTGCCATTTGGCTAATTTTTTATGTTAATCTCACAAAGTTAAAAGAGTAGAATGCTTATAAGTATGACATTTATCAGAATCTAATAAAATCCGTATAAATGGGTGTCATTTATAACCAGTACAAATTATAGTAATATCTTTAAACTTTATTGAAAATCTCAAAATCAATTGTTTATATTTGAGCTTTTAAAAAACAATAAAAAATGAGTGGATTTCTATCTTCATCGCTAGCAAGAAAGTATGCCATGGCACTTTCGGCATTTTTTTTAATCTTTTTTTTATTAATTCATGTAACCGTAAACCTATTATCGGTTTGTAGTGAAAATGTATTTAATATTGCTTCTCATTTTATGGGAACAAATCCTTTAATTCAATTTGCTTTACAACCTGTTTTAATTTTTGGTGTTGTTTTTCACTTTGTTTTGGGTTTTGTATTAGAATTCAAAAACAAAAAAGCAAGAAGTGTAAAATATGTAAAAAATAATGGTGCGGCCAATTCTACATGGATGAGTAGGAATATGATGTATAGCGGATTGGTAATTTTAGCGTTTATCGTATTACATTTTATCGATTTTTGGATTCCTGAATTAAAATATAAATATGTTGATGTATTACCTGAAGATCCGACAAGATATTTTGAAGAACTGCAACATAAATTTATAAGTCCTGTACGAGTTGGTGCCTATGTAATTGCTTTTGTGCTTTTAGCATTGCACCTCCTACATGGTTTTCAATCTGCATTCCAATCAATGGGATTAAATAATAAATACACAAAAAGTTTTGAAAAAGTAGCGAAAACATATGCTATTATCGTTCCGTTACTCTTTATTTTCATTGCTCTTTTTCATCATTTTAATCATTAAGATATTATGGCTAAACTAGATTCTAAAGTTCCCAAAGGTCCAATTGCTGATAAATGGACTACTTATAAAGATAAAATTGATCTTGTAAATCCTGCTAATAAGCGTAATATAGATGTTATTGTTGTAGGTACAGGTTTGGCTGGTGGTTCTGCTGCTGCAACTCTAGCAGAATTAGGTTATAATGTAAAAGCTTTTGCTTATCAAGATTCACCACGTAGAGCACATTCTATTGCCGCTCAAGGCGGAATTAATGCTGCTAAGAATTATATGGGAGATGGAGATTCCAATTACCGTTTATTTTATGATACGGTTAAAGGAGGAGATTATCGTTCGAGAGAAGCAAACGTACATAGGTTAGCGGAAGTTTCGGGTAATATTATTGACCAATGTGTTGCTCAAGGGGTTCCTTTTGCAAGAGATTATGGTGGTTTATTAGACAACCGTTCTTTTGGTGGTGTATTGGTGTCGAGAACCTTTTATGCTAAAGGACAAACTGGTCAGCAATTATTATTGGGTGCCTATTCTGCAATGAACAGGCAAATTGCTCGTGGTAAAATTGAAATGTTCAACCGCCATGAAATGTTAGATGTTGTAAAAGTTGATGGTAAAGCACGTGGAATTATTGCTCGTGATCTAATTACCGGTGAAATTGAGCGTCATTCTGCTCATGCTGTAGTTATTGCAACTGGCGGATATGGTAATGTTTATTTCTTGTCAACAAATGCCATGGGCTCTAACGCAACCGCTGCATGGAAAATTCATAAAAAGGGTGCATATTTTGCCAATCCTTGTTATACTCAAATCCATCCTACTTGTATTCCTCGTAGTGGCGATTACCAATCAAAATTGACCTTGATGTCAGAATCACTTCGTAATGATGGTAGAATTTGGGTGCCTTTACACCTTGAAGATGCAAAAGCTATCCAAGAAGGGAAACTAAAACCTACTCAAATTCCTGAAGAAAACAGAGATTATTATTTAGAAAGACGTTATCCTGCATTTGGTAATTTAGTGCCTCGCGATGTAGCTTCAAGAGCTGCTAAAGAAAGATGTGATGCTGGTTATGGTGTAAATGCTACAGGCGAAGCTGTCTATTTAGATTTTGCAGCTGCTTTTGAACGTTATGGCCAAGAGCAAGCTAAAATAAAAGGAATTCACAATCCTTCAAAAGAGGAAATAGTAAAATTAGGGCAAGCAATTATTGAAGAGAAATACGGGAATTTATTCCAGATGTATGAAAAAATTATTGCTGAAAACCCTTACGAAACTCCAATGATGATCTATCCTGCAACCCACTATACAATGGGTGGTGTTTGGGTTGATTATAATTTAATGACAACTGTTCCCGGTTTATATTGCATTGGAGAAGCTAATTTCTCTGATCATGGTGCCAACCGATTAGGAGCGTCGGCCTTAATGCAGGGGTTAGCAGATGGTTATTTTGTATTGCCTTATACCATTGGTGATTATTTATCAGATGATATACGTACAGGTAAAATAGCTACTGATACTCCTGAATTTGATGAAGTTGAAAAACAAGTAAAAGACCGTTTAGATTTCTTTATCAATAATGAAGGAACCCATTCTGTTGACTATTTCCATAAGAAATTAGGTAAAGTAATGTGGGATAAAGTAGGGATGGCTCGTAATGAAAAACATTTAAAAGAAGCTATAAAAGAAATAAAGGAAATCCGTGAAGATTTCTGGAAAAATGTAAAAGTTACCGGTGGTTTAAATGAGTTTAATCAAGAATTAGAAAAAGCGGGTAGAGTTGCTGATTTTCTTGAATTAGGAGAACTTTTTGCAATGGATGCATTGAACAGAAATGAATCTTGTGGAGGTCATTTTAGAGAAGAATCTGTTGAAACGAGTGGCCCTCAAAAAGGTGAAGCCAAACGGAATGATAAAGACTATGCTTATGTTGCAGCTTGGGAATATAAAGGAGAACCTGCAGATGCCGTTTTACATAAAGAAGAATTAGAATTTAAAGATATTGAGTTGAAAACTCGTTCATACAAATAAAAAACATTATGAATTTAACGTTAAAGATTTGGAGACAAAAAGGGCCAGAAGATAAAGGTCAAATGGTTGAATATAATGTGAGTGACATTTCAGAACACATGTCGTTTTTAGAAATGATGGATGTTTTAAATGAACAATTGGTAGCCAAAAATGTTGAACCTGTAGCATTTGACCATGATTGTCGTGAAGGAATTTGTGGCATGTGCTCTTTACATATCAATGGTGAAGCTCATGGCCCCGACAGAGGAATTACTACTTGTCAATTACATATGAGGATGTTTAAAGATGGTGAGACGATCACTATTGAGCCTTTTAGAGCAAATGCATTTCCTGTAATAAAAGATCTAGTAGTTGATAGAATGGCTTTTGAACGTATTCAACAAGCAGGAGGTTTTATTTCTGTAAATACATCGGGTAATACGCAAGATGCAAATGCAATTCCAATTTCTAAACACAATGCTGATCTGGCGATGGATGCAGCAGCATGTATTGGTTGTGGTGCGTGTGTTGCAAGTTGTAAAAATTCAAGTGCTATGTTGTTTGTATCAGCCAAAGTATCTCAATTCGCCTTATTACCACAAGGTCAAGTTGAAGCAACTGACAGAGTACTTAATATGGTAAAACAAATGGATGAAGAAGGTTTTGGTAATTGTACTAATACCGGTGCCTGTGAAGTTGAATGCCCGAAAGGAATATCATTAGAGAATATTGCCAGAATGAACCGCGAATATTTAGTAGCGAGTTTGAGGGGTTAATCCCATCTCAGACCCTTCTAAATGTGAAGGGAAATCTATAAAATAAAAAATCCCAAGTATAGAACTTGGGATTTTTTTTATTCTTTAATCTCAATTATAATATTTGGAATGTCTTCTATGTTTACTGCTTCTCCGTCCAGATAAGCATTTTTAATATCAAAAATGGTTATAACATCATTATCCCTGACAGTTTTAATATAAGATTTTGATACCGAATTTAAGCCAATCCCTTTTATTATCTCGGTTGGATGACCCGGGAATTTAATGGAAAATCCCTTAATATTAAATTTTTGATTGTTAATAAAAGATTGACATTGCAGTTCAATTATACCAGATACAAACTGTTTTTCTGTTAACTCAATAATGCAATCCTCGTTGCTTGATATTGCTTTATTTTTAGGGTGCACCAAGGTCATCTCATTGATCAAATGAGTGGCTCCGGCATATTTATCGATAATAAATAATACATAACGCAGGTCAACCATAATATTACGGCAAATGTCAGCATCATAATTATAATCACTCATTGTACCTTCCCAAACCCTATCAAAATTCAACCCTACTAAATTCCCATTAGCATCTATGGCCGGGCTGCCGGAATTTCCTCCTGTAGTATGATTGGTTCCTAAAAAGCAAATAGGTAGTTTACCATTTGAATCAGCATACTGACCATAATCTTTTGCTTTGTATAGGTCTTGTAGTTTTTGAGGCACATCAAACTCATAATCACCCGGTACATATTTTTCCATAACACCTTCTAAATAACTTACCGGATTATAATATACCGCGTCTTTTGGGGCATAGCCTTTTACTTGTCCATAGGTGACCCTCAAAGTACTATTTGCATCCGGGTAATAACGTTTATTTGGCATTACTTCCATCAACGCCTGCATATATTCTTTTTGTAATGCGTTTATTTGAGTATTGAGTCTTTGAAATTCAGGTTCAAGTGTCATATAAAATTCTAGAACAAAAGGTTTAGCATAGATATATGCTACATCAGCATTCAATTTTTGAATTATTTCACTTGAATTACCAGATAACATTGACAAGGCATCTTTGAGATTGGTAAATTTTGAAGTAGCATAAATTGAAGATTTAGACTCAGCACCATATAATGGCATAATTGCTTCAAATACTCCTTTATCTACTGATATATTATAGTTTTTATGTATACCTTTAATTCTGGAAATCATTGAAGTTTTTGCTTTATTAAAAGCCTCTTCTCCTCTCGATGCAGTATTCTCTAATTGAACCATTCTAAACATCATATGCATTAACTCATTATTGCGCAAAAAGACTTCAAGAAAATTAGACCGTTTAACAGTTACACTTTCAAATTCTTTGTATAGTTTTTCAAATTCCGGGAGAATATGTCCGTACTTTCCTTCCAAACCTTTTGCCTTTAATTGTTTTGTAAATTCGGCTTCAAATAATCGCTTCTTTCCAATGGCATTGCTTTTTTCAATTCCTTGATTTTCTCCAATCCATTTTTTCCAATAATTTGCTATCCTTGCTTGTTTTGATGCATATTGAATTCGAATTTTATCGTCAGTTTTCATCTTTGCATCAATAACCTTTAAAGCGGCTTCTCTGATAGCGATATTACTAGGATTTATCTTTTGTGTTATTTGCTCAACAGCAACTGCCGGTAAATATTCGTTTGTTCTTCCGGGGAAACCAAAAACCAATGTAAAATCTCCTTCAGAAACTCCGTCTAATGAGACCGGTAAAAAATGTTTCGGTTTATAAGGCACATTATCTTTTGAATATTTTGCCGGACGGTTTTCTTTGTTTGCATAAATTCTAAACATAGAAAAATCTCCTGTATGCCTTGGCCACACCCAATTATCAGTATCAGAACCAAATTTACCAATGCTTGAAGGAGGAGCTCCTACCAAACGAATGTCTTCAAAACGTTCCATTACAAATAGGAAATATTGATTCCCTTTAAAAAAGGCTTTTATTTTAGTATTTTGCCATGCTTCAATATCTGTTTTCTTCTGGATGGCGCTACTATTTTTATCGATTCTTGATTGTTTTTCTTTTTCAGTCATAGTAGCAGTAATGCCATTTAATACTTGTGCTGTTACATCTTCTATTCTAACAATAAATTCTATATATAATCCTTCATTGGGTAATTCTTCGGCCAAGTTCATAGCCCAAAACCCATCTTTTAAATAATCATTCTCTAAAGAAGAATGTGATTGAATTTGGCTAAACCCACAATGATGGTTTGTTAAAATTAATCCTTGAGGGGAAATTATTTCACTGGTACATCCACCATTAAAATGACCAATGGCATCTTTTAAACTAGCGTTATTAATGTCATAAATATCTTGTGCAGAAAGCTTACTTCCTAAGCTTTGCATTTCTTGTTCATTTATTCCGTTAAGGAGCGAAGGAATCCACATACCTCCTTGTTGGGCTGAGATTTGTAACGTTATAAAAAGTAGTACTATTTTAAAGAGTTTCATATGTATATATTTATAGTTCTCAAAGATAATAAGTACTGCTTAAACCTATTAGGAAATTGTACATTTTTTGGGTAAAAATTTGTTACTTTACCTGACAAACTCAATTATAAGATGCATATTCAATTTAATTCGAAGCTTCCATCTATTGAAATGACCATTTTTACCATTATGAGTAAATTGGCAAAAGATAATAATGCCGTCAATTTATCTCAAGGGTTTCCAGATTTTGACACCGATCCAAAATTAATTGAATTAGTTTCAAGAGCTATGAAAAATGGCTTTAATCAATATTCACCGATGCAAGGTATTATGGAGTTGAGAGAGCGTATTGCTGAAAAATTTGATGCGCTATATAATTCTACTTATAATCCTGATACAGAAATAACGATAACTGCAGGCGCCACTCAGGCAATCTTTACAATTATTTCAACATTTGTCAATGCAGATGATGAAGTAATCATTTTTAAACCTGCTTACGATTGCTATGAACCTGCCATTGAGTTACACAAAGGCAAGTCAATTTGTGTTCAGTTAGAAGCTCCACATTTTAAAGTTGATTGGCAAAAAGTGAAAGCATTGATCAGTAATAAAACGAAAATGATCATTATCAATACTCCACACAACCCTTGTGGTACTGTTTGGAGCAAAGAAGATATGTTGGCACTAGAAAGTTTAGTGAGAAACACTAATATAATCGTATTAAGCGATGAGGTTTATGAACATATTATTTTTGATGGCAAACAGCATCAAAGCGTATGTTTATTTCCGAATTTAAAAGAACGTTCTTTTATAACGGCATCTTTTGGTAAAACATTTCATAATACGGGTTGGAAAATGGGTTATTGTACTGCTCCGGCGGAATTAATGCATGAGTTTAGAAAAACGCACCAGTTCAATGTATTTTGTGCCAACCATCCAATTCAAATAGCCTTGGCCGAATATTTAAGAGCGCCTCAACATTATTTGGATCTAAGTTCATTTTATCAAAATAAAAGAGATTTCTTTTTGAAAGCAATTGAAAGTTCACGTTTTAAATTTATTCCCTCAAGCGGAACCTATTTTCAGTTATTAGATTATAGCAAAATAACAGAAGAAGGTGATGTTGAGTTTGCTATTAGATTGGCCAAAGAATCTAAAATAGCAAGTATCCCAATATCGGTTTTTAACGTGGATAAACTAGACACTAAAACCTTGCGATTCTGTTTTGCTAAAAAGAACGAAACCTTAGAAAAAGCTGCAGCAATTTTAAATCAAATTTAGCTTCATTAACCAATCGGTTTGCTTGTCATTCCTAATATAATAATGATGTGTATCGAACTTTTTAAAACCATAACGTAGATAAAACCTTATTGCCGCACTGTTTTTTTCCAAAACTCCAAGTCATAAAAAAGAAGCGTTCTTTGATTCAGCTATTTCAATTGTCTTAAATAACATCTGTTCTCCTATTTGTTGACCTTGAAATTTATTTAAAACATAAATACGTTCCAGTTCTAATTTGTTATGATGCAATTGCTCTGTTTGCGCTTCTTTTTGATTTAGTTTAAAATATCCAACAAGTATATCATTATGATAAGTAAAGTAGAAAAGAGAGTTGGGATTCGTGAGCTCAGTTTTAATATTTTCTTTACTAAAAGCACTATTTATATAGTCTTTAAAGTCATCAGGATTATTGTCTTTTTCAAAAGCATCTATAAAAGCAGTTCTTGATACTTCGAGAAGCCTATCAAGATCGTTAATGTTGCATTTTTTAAAAGAAAAATTCATCGTCTACTATCTTTCAAAGTAAAATTAAAGCTTCTATAAACAAAAAAAGTATGCTTAATTTAAGGTAAAGTAGCATTTACATGTTGCATAAACTCACCAATTTTTGAAGGTTCAAGCCATCGTGTTACAACTACAAGATCATTTTCTTTATCTATTATAATAAAATTACCTCCAAAACCGGCGGCATAAAATATATTCTCGGATAGCCCTTCCCAATGACGACTCCCTTTCTTATTAAGCCACCATAAATAGCCATAATTAACATTTGGTTGCGATGGACTAACGGCTTTATTAATCCACTCGCTACTTAAGAGTCTTTCTCCATTCCATACACCATCATTTAAAAATAGGAGTCCGAAGCGTGCCATATCTTCAGTAGAAATAAATAGACCTGCGCCTGAGTGCCCTCCTCCGGTAACCGATTTCATATTAATGCCATCAATTTCTGTCCACGCATTTGTATAACCATGCCACCTCCATGTAGTTGAAGCGCCTATTTTATCCATTATATTTTCTTTTAAAACTTGTGGTAATGGTTTGCGCCAAACGTGTGTGAGTGCATAAGCCAACACATTTACACGAACATCGTTATATTCCATCACAGTTCCAGGTTCATTTAATTTCCTAAATTTCCAATCATCTAATCCCCCTTCTTTTGGCGGTCTATCTGCCCAATCTTTACCACCCCAAAGCTCACCTGACCAATCAGAATTTTGCTGTAATAAGTGTTCCCAGGTAATTTTTTGGTTGTGATTACCTTTAAAGGTTCCATCCCAAATATATTTTGCTACTTTATCATTTGTATTTGCAATTAGCTTATGGTCAGTTGCTAAACCGGCAACAGTAGATAAAAAACTTTTGGTAACACTAAAGGTCATATCCACACGTTTAGTATCACCCCATTGAGCAATTACAAAACCATTTTTTAAAATTATCCCTGCCGGACCTCCACGCTTTTTTGTTAATCCGAGTACTTCATGAAAAGGTTCTCTTTCAAAGCCTTTTAAAATAGCTATTCTAAGATCTCTTGAACCACTATATTCATTAGACTGAGCAAATTCAACAGCTTGAACTAATTTTTTAGCATCAATTTTATAGGTGGTTGGATTTCTCTTTTTCCAGTTCTCATTCCTTTCCGGGAAATAATTTAGTTTTTGAGCAAACAATGAACTAGTAAAAACCAGTAAAAATAATTGAATTAAGAATATGTGCCTTTTCATTTCATTCTATAATTAAAAACGCATTAAATTACGAATTTAATTTTATAAAAAATTGTATTTTTAGCTAATGCAAAAATATCTTAACATAGCAATGGTTCAGACAAATTTAATTTGGGAAGATCCTGAGCAAAACAAGATCAATCTCTCTGAAAAAATTGATGCTATTTCTGAAGAAGTAGATCTAATCATTCTACCTGAAATGTTTAGTACAGGTTTTACCATGAATCCTTACGACTTTGCAGAAACCATGGATGGTCAATTCATTTTATGGCTTAAATCAATTGCTAAAACAAAAAATACCGCAATTACAGGAAGTCTTATCATTAAGGACCCGTCTGACGGCGAGGCAGGAAATGATAATTATTACAATCGATTAGTTTTTGTTTTTCCTCCCGATGGCCAACGGGATGGAGAAATTCAGACATATGATAAAAAGCATACTTTTACTTTTGCAGGTGAAGATAAAGTATTTACTGCCGGCAATAAAAAATTGATTGTTGATTATAATGGGTGGAAAATTTGCCCATTGATCTG
>Ga0209633_10000826_pt1 | contig 34145 bp, 41 predicted proteins | sample Cruoilmetagenom1_FD_187290 | JGI IMG/M metagenome (GOLD analysis project Ga0209633, IMG submission 187290) | Oil polluted marine microbial communities from Coal Oil Point, Santa Barbara, California, USA - Sample 1 (SPAdes) (version 2) | ecosystem: Environmental > Aquatic > Marine > Oil seeps ... | reverse complement strand
TGGTGTTCTTGGATGGGTTGCATTTATGATTATGTCGGCTTTATTCCATATGGCACCAAGAATGTATGGTAGAGAGATTTATTCTAAGTCATTAATGGAAACACAATTCTGGTTACAAACAACAGCGATTGTATTATACTTTACATCTATGTGGATCGCGGGTATTACACAAGGTATGATGTGGAGAGCATATGATGAATATGGTTCTTTATTATACTCATTTATCGATACAGTTACAGTACTTCAACCATACTACACAATTAGAGCAGTTGGTGGATTATTATACTTAACTGGATTCTTTATGTTTACATATAATATTTATAAAACAGCTACAGCAGCTAGAGTTCTTGATAAAGAGCCTATAAATGCATCGCCTATGGGCGCTTAAGAGAAGGGGGTTATTATGTTTCATTGGTTAGAACAAAGACCGTTTTTCTTTACGGTAGTTTTATTTTTATTTGTTGCGTTTGCAGGATTAGTTGAAGCTATTCCTGATTTTGCTAAATCTTCTCAACCATTAGTTAATACTAAACCATATTCTGTTTTAGAATTAGCGGGTCGTCAAGTTTATATAAAAGATAGTTGTAACGCGTGTCATTCACAATTAATTAGACCATTTAAATCAGAAACTGATAGATATGGTATGTATTCATTATCTGGTGAATATGCTTATGATAGACCATTTTTATGGGGATCAAAAAGAACAGGTCCAGATTTACAAAGAGTTGGAAACTATAGAACAACAGATTGGCATGAGAACCATATGATGGATCCAGCTTCAGTTGTTCCAGGTTCAATTATGCCTAACTATGCACATATGTTTACAAACAAAGCAGATGTTGCAACAGCATATGCAAATGCAAATACACAGAAAGTAGTGTTTGCAGTACCATATGATAAAGAGGGTATGCCAAAATTAGGTTCATGGGATGAAGCGAAAGCTGTTGCGTTAGAAGATGCAAAAGTTATAGTTGCTGACATGAAAAATCAAAGCGTAAAAGATGCAGTTGCTGCTGGAGAAATTCCGGAAATTGTAGCTTTAATTGCATATATGAATTCTTTAAAATAAAGGTTACACATGGAATATGAAACACTTATGACAGTACAAGGATATGCAAAATTTGCATTACTTGCACTGATTTGTATCGTATTCTATAGTTATGCATTTTCTATCTACAAAAGAAACAAAAAAGGTGATAAAAATTACCGAGATTTTGAAAAATATTCAGATCTTGTTTTGGATGATAGTATAGAATCGAAGCCTTTAGAAGAGAGAGAAAAAACAAAGGATAAAAAAGACAACAAATAGTTGTGTTTTTTTGACTAATATAAAAAATTAAAAGGAGATTGCTAATATGAAATCTATGGTAATAGGTGGGATTATTCTTATCGTAGCACTTATGACAGGAACTTACTTCATGGCAGGTGACTCATTTGCGTTAGGTGAAGATTATATCAATGACCTTACAATGCTTGGTGGTGTTGCGATTATTGGTATTACAACGTTCGTAGCCTTAAAGTATGTAAATCAGATTAAAAATGATACAGCAACTGGTGAGTTGGCTGAAGAGAAATGGGATGGTATTGGTGAGTACAAAAATAACATTCCTGTAGGTTGGGGAATGTTATTTATTGCTACAATGGTTTGGCAATTATGGTATTTCTTTATAGGGTATCCAACAAGCCAATTTTCACAAATTGGTCAGTATAATGAGGAGACATTAGAGTACAATGCAAAATTTGAATCTAAATGGGACAATATCACAGAACAAGAGTTATCTGGTATGGGTCAATCTGTATTCTTAGTACAATGTGCTCCTTGTCATGGTGTTGATGGTGAAGGAATTGGCGGTAAAGCTCATAATCTTACAAAAAGAATGAGTGTTGAACAAGTTAAAAATGTTGTTAATCAAGGTTCTTTAGCACTTGGTTCTAATCCTGCTGGTAACTTAGGTTATGCTTTAGGTATGATGCCAAGTAAAGAAGCTTTAATTAATGTTAATACAGGTATGCCAATTACAGATTCTGAAATAGAAGTTGTATCTAACTATGTTGCAAATGGTATGAAAGATACTGGTGCTGGTGCAGATATATTTGCTGGTGTTTGTTCTTCTTGTCATGGTGTAGATGGTAAAGGTATGGGTGGTATGTCACCAAATCTTGTAGAGTATGACGATGCTTTAGTTATCAATGTATTAAAGCATGGTAAAAAAGGTATAATAGGTACAATGCCTAATTTTGAGGGTAGATTAACAGAAACTCAAGATAAAGCAGTTGCTACTTATCTAAGAAGTATAGGAGAATAGTATGGTTGGAAGTTCACAAATAGACCCTAAAACAGAGGGTGGATTATTTAGTTTACAACATGGTATTACAGGTATGTTAATAGCTACTGTATTATTATTGTCTATACTAGGTGTATTGAGTTACTTTGCAATAGTAGCTCAACAATCAAATGCTGAAAACTTTTATGAGATAAATCAAGACTTAAATGCTTTAAAGATGAATAGTCCTGAAAATCATAAAATGTGGATAAATAAAGGAGAATAGATATGGATATGTACAAAGTTATATGGATATTGCTAGGTATTACAGCAGTAGTTACAATAGTATTATCATTCTTAGACTCTTCTAGAGTATTTGTTGGATAATTTTAATAGATAATTAAAAAAAGGGAGGAGCTTATGCTCTTCCCTTTTTTATTTTATAAAGATAATAGATTTTTCTGTAATCTCAGCCTAACTATAATCTTTTTTTATTTAACAATTAAGTCTTTTTTAATAATTTTACTTTTAATAATTGGTTGAATACCTTTTGATAATAGTGAATTTTTTAATCCTTCACCTATTCTTGAACTAATAAAAAAGTTTACATTATTTTCTAAAAATATTTTAGGTATTATAACTGCTGGTTTTTGATCTTTTTCAATCATTGGATTTTCAATTTTATGAAGTAAAGTTATATTATTATTATCTTCTATTTTATAAAAAAAGATATACCTCATATTTGATGATATATCTATAAAATTATCTTCATCACTTAAACAAACAGCGACTATATAATCAACAGAATCACTTTGTATCTCAATATTATGTCCACTTACAAGAGCATTTGCCAATTTTTTTCTAGCATTTTTTAGAATTCTTGTAAATGTTGGTCTTGATACTTCCATTTTTTGTGCAGCTTCTTCTTGATATAATCCTAATATATCCATAAGATATATAGCTTCTATCTCTTCATCTAATATATTTGATTTACCTGTAGATTTTTTATTTAAAGGAGCAAAAATAGTAAAAGACGGTTTAAAATTAATTACCCTTTTGTTTTTATCTCTACCCATAAACATCCTTTTGTATCTTATTTTATCAAAATATTTATTAAACTATATTGACATATGTTCATACTAATGCTATTATACAAACATATGTTCATAATAAAAGGAAAATAATTTGGAAGTGATAGATGTAATTTCAATAATAACAATAGCATTTTTAGGTTCGTTTGGACATTGTATCGGTATGTGTGGCGGAATAATAATAGCTTATAGTAGTACTAAAATAGAAGATCAATGGAGTAAATCAAAACAATCTTTTGCTCATTTGTTATATTCTCTTGGTAGAGTTTTAACATATGTTCTACTTGGAGCGATGTTTGGTTATGTTGGTGGAGTAGCAATGTTTAATAATCTTGCAAATGGAACACTTTTAATAATTGCTGGTGTATTTATGGTTTTAACAGGTTTATCGTTATCTGGTAAAATTAAATTTTTAACACTTATTGAGCATTCAATGTCGACAAGTTCATGGTATAAAAAACTATTTAGAGATCTTTTACAAACGAAAACACTTATTAGTTTTTTTATTTTAGGTATGGTAAACGGTTTATTACCATGTGGATTAGTCTATTTTTTTGCCGTAACAGCTGCAAGTACAGGTAGTGCTTTTTATGGTGCATTTGTAATGTTATTATTTGGTCTTAGTACTATACCTGCATTATTTAGTCTAGGTTTTTTTGTAGGACTTTATAAAAATAGTGGCTTTAGAAATATGATGATAAAAATTGCATCACTAAGTGTAATACTTTTTGGAATATATACACTAAATCAAGGCTATGAATATATAAAATATCCAGAAAAAACAATACATCAATGTTGTGAATTCGATCCTGATTCTACTGATAAGAAAGAATAAATTATAATTTATTAACTTAAAAATACAGAAACTAAATTTATAAACATAAATATAAAAAACAATAGTTGTTTTCGTTAATCTTTAAATTCTCTAATTAATTAAATTTGATAATAATTATCATAAAAACTATAAATATCTTGACAAATGAACATATGTTCGATATAATTCTGAACATATGTTATAAATAGTACTATATAATTAATTTAAAAGGATAAATTATGAGAGAAAATGGAAGAGGTAATTGTTTTGGTAGAAGAGATGGAACTGGTGCTGGAAGAGGGCAAGGTAGAATAATGAGAAACAATCAAGTTTGTCAAGGTAACGGCGATGGTTTTGGTAAGGGACTTGGTCGAGGAAAAGCAAATAATCGTAGATTTAGTAGCAAGTAGATATGAAAATAACAATAGCAAGTGGAAAAGGTGGTACTGGGAAAACCACCATTTCTACAAATTTAGCATCGTACCTAACATTTTTAGGTAAAAAAGTTGTTTTAGCAGATCTTGATGTAGAGGAACCAAATGGGGCTTTGTTTTTTAAAGGTGATTTAGTAGAGGAAAAAATATCAAACAAGATGATACCCTCTTGGAATAAGCAAGATTGTACACTTTGTGGGGAGTGTGCAGATGTTTGTAATTTTAATGCGATATTAAATTTACCTACAGAGATAAGAGTATTCCCAGCACTTTGTCATAGCTGTTATGCTTGTAGTGAATTGTGTTCAACAGACTCTTTACCAATGAAACCATCACCAATAGGAAAAATCTCTATTTTTAAAACTAATAAATTTGATTTGGTTGAGGGTAGATTGGATTTAGGGCAAGAGATGGCAGTACCTCTTATAGCTCAAACAATTGAGTATGTTGATGAAAATTATCTCAATCATATCAAACTTTTAGATGCTCCTCCTGGTACATCTTGTCCTGTTATTGAAGCTAGTAGATTTAGTGATTTTGTAGTACTTATTACAGAATCAACACCATTTGGTCTAAATGATTTACACCTTGCAGTTGAGACTATGAAAGTGTTAAAACAAAACTATGGTGTGATAATCAATAGATATGGTATAGGTAATAATGGAGTTGAAGAGTATTGTAAAGAGCAAAATATACCAATAATCACTAAGATACAAAATGACAAAGAGGTTGCAAAACTATACTCAAAAGGTGAGCTAATATATGATAAAATAGAGCATTTTAAAGATTCATTGGATGAGATAGTTACATTTATAGGAGATATTAAATGAGAGAAGTAGTGGTAATATCTGGAAAAGGTGGAACAGGAAAAACATCTTTTAGTGCAGCCTTTTCATATCTTGAAGGTAAGAATGCTGTTGTTTGTGACTGTGATGTAGATGCTGCAAATATGCACTTGCTTCTTGATGCTAGTTTTGATAATCAAAAAGATTTTAAAAGCGGTGAATTGGCTATTATCAATCCTGATATGTGTACAAATTGTGGTGAGTGTTTTGAAGTTTGTAGATTTGGTGCTATTTCTAAAGAGCCTAATTTTCATATAGTAGATGATATATCTTGTGAAGGATGTAGTTATTGTTTTAGAGTTTGCCCATTTGATGCTATATCTATGAAAACACAAAAAGCTGGTGATATCTATACTTCAGATATAAAGAATGGTGCAAAAATGGTACATGCAAAGCTTGGATTTGCAGCTGAAAATAGTGGAAAACTTGTTGCCAAAGTAAAAAGTGAAGCTAAGATACTCGCTTTACAAGAGGATAAAGGATATGTAATAACAGACGGTAGTCCAGGTATTGGATGTCCTGTTATTTCAAGTTTAAGTGGAGCAAATCTCGTAGTTCTTGTAACTGAAGCAACTGTTTCAGGGCTACATGACCTAAAAAGAGTATATGAATTAACACAAACTTTTAATCTCAATGTAGTTTGTATCATAAATAAATATGATTTAAATCATGTAGTAACAACAAAGATAGAGGATTTCTTAATAAAAGAGAAAGTTGAAGTTGTAGCAAAAGTTGAGTATGATGAGAACTTCACAAAAGCTATGAGTTTAGCAAAAACGATAGTTGAATTTGATATAGATTGTGAACTATCACAATCTATTAAACAAATTTGGGAAAAAATAAAAAAAAGATTACAGGATTAATATGAAAATAATATTTACAACAAAAGGGAACACTTGGGATAGCCATATGGATCCTAGATTTGGAAGAACAGAGATGTTTTTAGTTTATGACGATAGTAATAATACATTACAAGAGGTATTAAATAGTGAAACTGAATCTATGGAGCATGGAGCTGGTCTTCAAACTTCAAAAAAAGTTCTAGAACTAAATGCAGATGTTATTATAACAGGCAATGGAGCTGGTCAAAAAGCATTAGAAATTTTAAAAAGTGTTAATGCTAAAATGTATGTGGGTGCTGGTGATATGAGTGTAAAAGAGGCATATGATGCTTTTAAATCAAATAAATTACAATTACAATTTTAAAAAGGATTAAAGATGAGAGTAGTATTTCCAACAGATGAAAATATGGGATATTTAAGTAAAAGGGGTGCACATTTTGGAAAAGCAAAATTTTATACAATAGTAACACTAGAAGATAATAAAATTGTTGAAGTTGAAGTTCAAGAAAATCCAGGTCATAATAATGGAGCGTGTGGAAATGCTGTAACTAATATTATGAATTTAAATCCAGATGCACTTGTTGTAAGTGGTATTGGTGGATCTCCTGCACAAGGCTTTAAAAAAGCAGGACTTGACCTATATTTTGATCAAGTATCACAAACAGTTGAAAAATCAATTGATATGTTAATAGTAAACAAATTAGAAAAAAGTACTGGAGAAGGTACTTGTTCTACAAATTAAACTTACTGTTTTACAATATCACAAATTATAACAACATATTTATAGGAAAAATGAAATGATTAACAAAAAAATAATATTTAGCGGAGTTTACTATGGTATCTGAACAAAAGTGTGAAATGGTGGAATTAAATAGATTAAAAAATTTTCCAATAATGATGTTTGCAATTGTTATGGGACTATCTGGGCTTACTATTGTATTTGAAAAAGGGCATCAATTATTTGGAATACCAAGCTTTATTGGAAAAGGATTCTTGCTATTTGATGTTGCAGTATTTTTTGTAATAGCAGTATTATATATTTTGAAAATATTAAGATATATTGATGAAGTAAAAAAAGAGTTTAACCATCCAATTAGGATAAACTTTTTTGCTACGGTATCAATCTCCTTTTTACTTATATCAATTGCATTTGAATCAGTAAATAAAGATATTGCATATTATTGTTTTACTATTGGTACAATTTTGCAAACTTATTTTACATTTAAAACTATAAGTTTTTGGATAGATAGAAACCTAGAACTACATCACTCAAATCCAGCTTGGTTTATACCAATAGTAGGTAATGTATTAGTACCTGTTGCTGGTGTTGGATTTATTGATAACAACTTATTGATGTACTATTTTTCTATTGGTATGTTCTTTTGGATAATATTAACAGCAATTTTAATCAATAGAATTATTTTCCATCATCAATTGGCAGGTAAATTTATACCAACTTTATTTATATTTATAGCACCTCCTTCAATTGCGTTTATTGCATATGTCAAGATGAATGGTGGAGAGTTTGATATGTTTGCTAATTCATTATATAACTTAGCTTTATTTTTTACTTTTTTACTATTGTTTATGTATAAAAAGTTTTTAAATCTAAAATTCTTTATATCTTGGTGGGCTTTTACATTTCCAGTAACTGCTGTTACTATTGCATCAATGTTGGCTTATAAAATTACAAATATTGTTGTATATAAATACTTTGGATATATTTTTATGATAACAGCTTTATTGATTATACTATTTGTGGCTATAAGAACAGTACAACATATCTTTCAGGGAAAAATATGTATTGAGGAATAAGATAATGATAACTATAAAAAATATTTATTTGATTTATTACGAAGGTTTTAAAAATATGAAAGTTGGTAAAACTTTATGGAAAATAATATTTATTAAATTAGCTGTTATTTTGTTGTTTTTAAACTATTTTATCCATGATAAAAGTTTAAAAAGTGAATACAAAACATATGATGAAAAAGTAAATTTTGTCTATGAAAATTTGAAAAGGAAATAAAATGGAAGAACATTTAGTAGATTGGAGCAGAGCACAGTTTGCATTAACTGCCATATATCATTGGATATTTGTACCACTTACCCTAGGACTTGGTTTTATTGTAGCAATAATGGAATCGATATATGTAAAAACTGGAAGTGAATTTTGGAAAAAAACAACAAAATTTTGGATGACTTTATTTGCAATAAACTTTGCAATAGGAGTAGCAACTGGTATTATAATGGAATTTGAGTTTGGTACAAATTGGGCTAACTATAGCTGGTTTGTGGGAGATATATTTGGGGCACCATTAGCTGTTGAGGGTATTTTAGCATTTTTTATGGAGAGTACTTTTTTTGCTGTTATGTTTTTTGGTTGGGAAAAAGTGGGTAAAAAATTTCATCTACTTTCAACATGGCTTGTAGCAATTGGTTCAAATTTATCAGCTCTTTGGATACTTGTAGCTAATGGCTGGATGCAGTATCCTATTGGGATGGAATTTAATCCAGATACAGTAAGAAATGAGATGATGAACTTTTGGGATGTATTATTAAGTCCTGTTGCTATAAGTAAATTTTTACATACTATAGGAAGTGGTTATGTGATGGCTGCGTTGTTCGTAGTTGGAGTATCTGCTTGGTATTTACTTAAAGGTAGAGATGTAATTTTTGCTAAAAAATCTATGATAATAGGAGCAACATTTGGGTTTATTACAAGTTTATTTTTAATATTTACTGGAGATGAATCAGCACATCAAGTAGCATTGAAACAACCAGTAAAATTAGCAGCTATGGAAGGCTTATATGAAGGTAAAGAGGGTGCTGGGTTAGTTGCCATTGGAATTTTAAATAATAAAAAAACATTAAGAAATAGTGAAGATACATATAACTTTGAATTAGAGATACCATATGCATTAGCACTGCTTGGATATCGTGATATAGATGCTTATGTACCTGGACTTAAAGATTTGGTTTATGGAAATGAACTTCAAGGTATTGTAAGCGCCCAAACAAAAATAGACAAAGGAAAAATTGCAATAGCAGCTTTAGAGGATTATAAAGAGGCAAAAAAAGAGAATAATATGGTAAAAGCTCAGGAAGCAAGAGCTGTATTAGAAAAAAATATGCAATATTTTGGATATGGCTATTTAAAGTCACCTGAACAGATAGTTCCACCAGTAGCAACAACATTCTATGCATTTCACATAATGGTTACTTTAGGTGGTTGGTTTACTTTGCTATTTGCACTTATCCTTTATTTTTCAATGAGAAAAGATATTAGTGATTATAGATTGCTTTTAATATCCGCTGTTTGGAGTATCCCTTTAGGATATATTGCAGGAGAAGCTGGTTGGGTAGTTGCCGAAGTTGGACGTCAACCTTGGGCTATACAAGATTTGATGCCTGTAGGGATTGCAGCAACTAAAATAGCAACTACAAATGTAATGATAAGTTTCTTTATGTTTGCAACACTATTTACACTTTTATTAATAGCTGAGATAAAAATTATGACCAAACAGATTAAAATTGGTCCAGAGGGGGAACACTAAGATGGGATTTGGTAATTTAGAACTATTAACACTACAACAATATTGGTGGATAATTATTGCACTTTTAGGTGGATTATTTGTATTTATAATGTTTGTTCAAGGTGGACAAACACTTATTGATACATTAAGTGAAAATGAGACAGAAAAAACTATGCTTATAAACTCTATAGGGAGAAAATGGGAATTAGGTTTTACAACACTTGTACTTTTTGGTGGAGCTTTGTTTGCAGCATTTCCACTATTTTATGCTACAAGTTTTGGTGGAGCATATTGGGTTTGGATTGCTATTTTATTTTGTTTTATTATTCAAGCAGTTAGCTATGAATATAGAACAAAGCCTAATAACTTCCTAGGGAAAAAGACTTATGAGATATTTTTAAAAATAAATGGAAATTTAGGAACATTTTTATTAGGAGTTGCTATTAGTACATTTTTTAGTGGAAGTGAATTTCTATTAACTGATAATAATTTTGTAGATTGGCAAAATGATTTACGAGGATTAGAAGCCCTTCTGAATCCATACAATTATCTACTCGGTTTTTCATTAGTTTTTTTAGCAAAAATTAGTGGAGCATTGTACTTTATGAGTAGTATCGATCATGAACCAATTTTCAATAAAGCAATTGAGTCTATAAAATATAATATGATTTTATTTTTAGTATTCTTTTTAGGATTTATAGCTTGGATTTTGTTAAAAGATGGATATGCTGTGGATATGGCTGGAGTTGTAACAATACAAGAGTATAAATATTTTTTGAATTTTATAGAGATGCCAATAGTGTTGGGGATGTTTTTATTAGGTGTGGTTATGGTTATATTTGCAGTATTTTCTGCAATTGTATTTAGAAGAACTTGTTGTATAAAAACAGGAGGTGTTGGAATTGTATTTACTGTTATGGCAATATTGTTAAATGTAGGGTTTAATGGTACATCTTATTATCCATCTACACCAGATTTGCAAAGTAGTTTAACTATTATGAACAGTAGCGGAAGCCATTATACATTGATGGTAATGTCTTATGTTTCGTTGATGGTTCCTTTTGTATTAGCATATATTGCTTATGCTTGGTATAGTATGGATAAAGTAAAAATAACAAAAGAAGAGATTGAAGCACCTGATGCTCATAATTATTAAGGATAGATAATGGAATATATTTATGAATTAAGTTGGTTGGCATTGTGGCCTGTGGTAATATATGGAACTATGCAATTGTGTATAAAAAATATTAAAAAATTTGAAAAAGGGGAATAGATGATAGCAATACCAGTAAAAACAAACAAAGAAAATTCAGCTGTAATGACACTTTTTGGAAAGGCAAAATGGTTTGCTTTTGTAGATGGTGAAAAAGTCACCATAGAGAAAAATGAGATACAAAGTGGGAGAGCAGTTGTAGAAGAGTTTGTTACAAGAGGGGTAACTAAAGTAGTTTTTAATCATATGGGTGAAAACCCTTTTATGTTACTTCAAAAAGCAAATATAGAGTGTTTTCATAGTGGAGATGAAAGAATTTTATTGAATGATGTTATTAAAAAGTTAAAAAACAATCAATTAACAAAAGTTGATGGAGTTGATATGGCTAATTTTGTAGAGCAAGGTAATATGCACAATGGTAATGGAGATCATCATAACCACGAGCACAATCATCATTAAAGATGTAAAATGGGACTAGTATTTACAACAAATGAAGATATAGGCTTAGAGGTTTATTTTAATAAAAATTCTTTAACAGAGAACAATTTTATTTATAAGTTTTTGCAAAAAAAATTAAAACCAATTGGTTCAAGTGGTACTTGTAATATAAATTAACTATAATAATAAATTAATATTTTTATAAGTAAAAATATATAAAATACAGGTTCAAATTATTCAAAAGGAAAAAAATGAAAAAAACATTTTCAAAATTATTATTAGCAACAGTTATAGTTGCACCATTGACATTAAGTGCTTCTCAAAAGCAAGATCTTCTCACTATTATTACAAGTGAAGATTCTATGACACAGCTTATGGGATTAGTTCTTACAACACAAGCAAAAAAACAAGGTGCAAATGTGGAGGTACTATTTTGTTCAAAAGCAGCTGATATAGTTATTAAAGATGCAAAAGAGGTTACATTTAAACCAAAAGGGATGTCACCAAATAAGTTAGTTCAAGGTCTTATTAAAAATGGTGTAAGTGTTGGAGTTTGTCCACCATACTTCCCAAATAATGGAAAAACAAAAGCTGATTTAATTGATGGAGTAAGTATTGTAAAACCACCAGTAATCGCAGCAAAAATGTTACAAGAAAATACCCAAGTATTAAGTTACTAATTTATTATGTGAATATTTTGATAAATATTCACTAATAAATTTCAAAAAGTACAGATAGTTTGAACTTAAAGTTCCCAATAAAGTAAATATGGTATATAATCTAACCTATGAAACAAATAGACCCAAACCATTATCTTGGACAAATCGTTAATAGTTTAGAATTGGAGATAGCTTTTAACTATGGAGTTTTGAACAAACTTATAGTAAAATGTGCCTCTTGGTATATGAGAAAAAAGACAAAAAAGTTTTTAAATTTTGAATATACTGAAAAACCTATAGTACCACCAAAAGCAAATAAAACTAAAAAATACCTTTTGTATTTACATATCCCTTTTTGTAAAACATTGTGTCCTTATTGTTCTTTTCATAAATTTAAATTTCAAGAAGAACAAGCACGAGAATATTTTCAATACTTACGAAAAGAGATGAGTCTTATTAAATCTTTGGGATATGATTTTATTTCACTCTACATAGGTGGAGGAACCACAACAATTTTACCTGATGAATTGATAAAAACAATAAATCATGCAAAAGAACTTTTTAATATCAAAGATGTTTCTTGTGAAGCAGATCCTTTAATAGATGACGATATGGTTGCGTTATTATCAAAAAATGTAGATAGATTATCAGTAGGTGTGCAAACAACAAATGATGAGTTACTTAAAAAAATAAAACGGTATAAAAAATTTGGTTCTTCTAAAATGCAATTAGAAAATATCAAAAAAGCAATAGGAAAATTTCCAATTGTAAATCTTGATTTTATATTTAATCTTCCAAGTCAAACAGAACAAATGTTGGAAAAAGATTTAGAGATAATTTTACAAATGAACCCAGAACAAATTTCATTTTATCCTTTGATGTATTCACCTTCTGTGAAAAAAAGAATTGAAAAAAATTTAGGAAGATTAGATACAGACAATGAAGTAAAATTCTATAATATAATTACTGACACTTTAAAAGCTAAATACAATCAAATTTCATCTTGGACTTTTGCAAAAAAAGATATTCATACTTTTGATGAATATGTAGTAGAATATAATGAATATATAGGTTTAGGTTCAGGTTCTTTTAGTTTTATAGAAGATACTTTATATATAAATACATTTTCTTTGGACAAGTATAAACAATATATAAAAACAGGCAAGCTTTCATTGGAACGTTTTAAAAAATACAAACAATGTGATATTGTACAATATCAGCTTATGTTGGATTTATTTTCAAATAATATAACTGCAGATAAATATAAAAAAAATAAATTTTTATTTCAAATATTGCAATTATTAGGGATTGTAAAAAAAGATACCTATACAACTACACAATTTGGAAAGTATTTACTTTTAATATTAATGAAAGAGTTTTATATTGGGATGGATTTTGTACGAGAAACTTCAAGGTTAAGAATAAAAAAATAATGGAATATTTTCTTTATTTTATCCTTACTATTATTTTATCCTCTATTTTTGCAATTGCTGGAATTGGTTCAGCTATTGCTTTGGTTCCAACACTAAATTTTACTGGTTTATCTTTTGATATCTCTAGGGCAAGCGGATTATTTGTGAATTTTATCACAACTGTTACAACAAGTTATTTAAATTTTAAGAAAAAATTGTTTGAAAATGATTTTGTTATCCCTTTGATTATTAGTTCTATGATTTTTGCTTATATAGGTGCAAAAATATCATTGAGTATTGATGCACAAATTGTAAAAAAAGTTTTTGGAATAACATTAATTATAATTGCGACAGTAATGATTTTTGGAATAAAAAAAACAAATATTGATAAAAAGTTAAATAAATTACTATTATATATAGTAGGCTCAATTGGCGGATTTTTTTCAGGATTTTTGGGAGTTGGGGGAGGTTCTATAATTTCTCCTATACTTATTTTGTGTGGGTATGATGCTAAAAAAATAGCAATAAGTATATCTTTTGTGATACCATTTTCTTCAATTATTGCATTTTTTAGTTACGCAACGGTTATTGAAATAGATTATATTTTACTTTTAGTTGTAGGAGTTGGTGCGTATATTGGAGGTATGATTGGGAATTATATATTATATTTTAAAGTATCATCACAAACAATCAAAAAAATCTTAGGAATTATATTGTATCTCTTATCTTTTAAGATATTGTTTTTTTAGTTACAATGTTAGCTTATAATAGATATTATTCATTATAATTTAAGTACAATATGGTAGCATACAAAACTAGTTTAAATAAAGGAAAATAAGTGAAGATAAAAATACTTTTTTTAGTTACAATTTTTATAACAACATTGATGGGGAATACAAATCCATATATTCTTACACATGATGATTTAATTGATCCAAGAGCACAAGATAAGATATTAGAAATTGGAAATGAAGTAAAAGAAAAACTTGGTGTACATCTATATATTAATGTACAAGAAAATAATGGAATTGATAGAAAACTAGAGAGAAAAACTAGACTGGAAATGATGAAGAATATAGAGCTAAATTTAGTAAAAAATCTACAAAAACCTTATGCTGTTCTTTCGATTGCAGTTGATCAAACATATGCAAATATATTAATGTCAGATGAATTAAAAACAGTGATTGACAAAGATGATATTTTAGATGGTTATGTAATCCCTCTTCTTGCTTCAAAAGACAAAAATACACTTTTTGCAAAAGCAAGTGCAGCTTGCCTTAATGGTTTTGCACAAATAGGAGATAGCATAGCAAAAGCTAAAAATATTAAACTTGATTCAAGTATAGGAAGTGAAGGAAAAGTTGCTGGTACTATTTGGAAAATGTTTATGTATACATTAGTTTTAGGTGGAATTATACTTTATGCTATCATACTACTAAGAGAAAGAAAATATAAAAAGGAGGCACAAAAATAATGTTCAAAGAAGATAAACGGTTTATGAGAAAAGAGTATGTTTATGCTCTTTTTGTATTGAAATTTTTACTAGGAATTGGACTTATTTATTGGACTGTAGCTACAACTATGAAGTCAGATGTAGGGCAAGATGATGATAATGCTTTTTTGACAACTTATCATGAAGTAGATAAGAATTATAATAATATGATAAATTCAAATAAACTATTTAATAGTAAATATAATGTGAAATTTTTATTTAATGAAGTAGAGGTAGTAGGACTTTCTTTAGAAGATGTATTTTTAGCACAAAGATCTATTCAAGCTAGAACTAATAGAAAAGATATGGTAAAAGTTGGAGATAATAAATTTAAAGTATTAGTACAAGATAAAGATGGGAATATTATTACTAATAAAAAAGTCAATATACTTGTAACAAAAAACACAACTCATGCCCATGATGTGACATTAGAATACTTAAATGAAGATACTAAAGAGTTCAAAATAAACTCCATAGGATATTGGAATATAACTGGAACTATTGATGTTAATGGTAATAAGGGCTTCTTTTATATAAAAACAAATGCAAAAAAAGAGTCTTAAAAATTCCCTTGTAGTTTTCCCTACATCAAGGGCAATCAGAGATTACTTACGCTCTTTAAAAAATCAAAATCAACTTTTAAATAAAAATATAGCAATCGGAGAGTTCTTCTCTCTTGTAACTATAGAAAAAGATAATAAAAATTTTTGTGATAAAAATTTAAAAATATTATATCTCAAAGAGGCTATTAGTTCTATAGATATTGAAGTTTTAGGATTTAGCGGGGATTTTAGTACTTTTTTAAAACAAAGTGATTATATCTTTCGTTTTTTTAGTGAAACAGCAAATGAGTATATGGAGTTTGATACACTTTTGGAGTTTGATACTTATACTTTATATAGTGACCATATTGAGATACTAAAAAATATCCATAAAAACTATCTAGAGATATTAGAAAAAAATGGTTATACAGATACTCTATTGTTACCTAAAAATTACAAATTAAATCTTGATTATTTAGAGCAGTTTGAAAATATCACTATTAACCTTGAGGGATATTTATCCTTTTTTGAGTTTAAAATTATTGAAGATATTTCAAAAGTAATCCCTACATATATCAATATCACTTTTAATCAATACAATCAAAAAAATAAAGAACTATTCAAAGAGTTACAAGAGCAACTTGAAGTAGGATATAGTTATACAATAGATTTGACTAAGAAACAAATTATAGAAGAGAAACAAGAATTATCAAACAATAAAAATATCATTATATCTCCAGTTTCAAGTAGTCTAGAACAAGTTGCATTTATAAAATACCATATTACTCAAATGGTACAAAATGGACTTGAACCAGAGAAAATAGCTGTGATAGTTCCAAATGAACAGTTTGCTTTTTCTTTAGAACTTTTTGATGATGAACACTATTTTAACTTTGCTATGGGAAGATTAATAAAAGATAATAAGATTACAAAAGTATTAAAACTTATCAATAAAATACTTATAGAATTTGAACCAAAAGATTTAGAAAAGTTCAACTTTTTAAAAATAAAAGAGGAAGATTTTATAAATATATTTAGAGATAATTGGAATAAAACAATTACGCAAGAGATATTTGAACAGATTTTAAACTATCTTTTTTCTTTTGAAGAGGATGATGAAGTATTAGAAAAACTTGAACATTTAAAAATTTCACTGAATATTTTGCTTTTTACAAATATTGAAAATAATAGCCTAAATCTAAAAGTAAAAGAGTTTATGAAACTTTTTGCAAATGAGTTATCCAATATTACAGTTGATGATGTAAGTGGTGGTAAAGTGACTGTTTTAGGGATACTTGAAACAAGAGCTGTAGAGTTTGATGGTGTGATTGTGATTGATTTCAATGATGATAAAATACCAAAACTTAGTATCAAAGATAAATTTATCTCCACAAAAATAAAAGAGCTTGCAAAGTTACCAACAATACAAGATAGGGAAAATCTTCAAAGATATTATTATAAAAGAGTGTTTGATAAAGCACAACATATTGCTATTTGTTTTGTAGATGATGAGTCAGCTGTGATGAGTCGATTTATCGTACAACTTTTTGAAAACTATAAAGAATATTTAACAAAAAAAGAGTACACAACTATCCTATATACACCAAAGCAGTTGCAACACTTTAGTAGTGAAATAGTTTTAGATATTGACCTTTCAAAGCAAAGTTGGTCAGCTACAAGTTTGAAGTCATATTTAACTTGTAAAAGACAATACTATTTTAACTATATAGCAAAAATAAAAGAGCATACTATTAGTATAAAACCACAAAATTTTGAGGTGGGAAGTATTATTCATAATTGTCTTGAAGAGGCTGTGAAAAAAAGCACTCTTGATAATCAATTTATTCATAACTATTTACTTACTTTTCAAAAATCAAATCCATACTTAGTGCTTGAACTTGAACTTTGGAAAAAGAAACTTGAAAAGCTTGTAGAGTTTGAAAAAATTAGAGCTAAAAATGGTATAAAGATAGTAGAGGTAGAGAAACCTTTTAATCTAGTCTATAAAGGTATAAACATCAAAGGGAAAATTGATAGGATAGATAAACACAACGATACCACTTTTGAGATACTTGACTATAAAACATCTTCAAGTTTAAAAATAGATACACCCAAAACCTATGAAGAGTCAACTGATTTTCAACTAGAGTTTTATTATTTAAGTCAAAGAGATAAGATGATAAAAAGTGTGGGGTATTATGATTTAAATGATAGTAGTATAAAAAGTGAAGTGATGTTAAATGAGAAGTTAGAGTATCTTGATATGCACTTTGAAAGACTTAAAACTACAAGTGTAAATTTTGAGTGTACAGATATTGTCTCACATTGTCAATTCTGTCCATATAGTACAATTTGTCAAAGGGATTAAAAACTTTTAATTGGAATCCTTGAATACTTGAAAAAGTAAGATGAAATTGTAGTTTTGCTAAAATGTATCTATATAAAAGAGGTTAAATCACAATGGACAAACTTATACGAAACTCAACAGCAGAATTTTTGATATTTACTTCTCAAAGTGGTGAGAATAGTATTGAAGTAAAAGTTTTTGATGAGTCTATTTGGCTGACTCAAGCTATGATTGCCGAGCTTTTTGATGTGCAAAGACCAGCTATAACAAAACATTTGAAAAATATATTTGGAAGTAGTGAATTGGATGAAAATTCAGTTAGTTCCATTTTGGAACATACTGCAAATGATGGCAAAAATTATAAGACAAAATATTACAATCTTGATGCTATCATCTCTGTAGGATACAGAGTAAACTCAAAAAAAGCAACACAGTTTCGACAATGGGCGACAAGAGTACTAAAAGAGTTTGCCATCAAAGGGTTTGTGCTAGATAAAAAACGACTTGAAAATGGTACATTTTTAGGGCAAAACTATTTTGATAAACTTTTAGAAGAGATAAGAGAAATCCGCTTAAGTGAGAGGATGTTTTATCAAAAAATCACAGATATTTATGCAACAAGTGTTGACTACAACAAAGAGGATTCTGCTACCAAAAAGTTTTTCGCAAAAGTTCAGAATAAACTCCATTTTGCTATTCACGGACATACAGCAGCAGAGTTAATCTATAATAGAGCAGATAATCAACAAGAGTATATGGGACTCACCTCTTGGGATAATGCACCAGATGGTAAGATACTACGAACTGATGTAACCATCGCAAAAAATTATCTAAGCAAAGATGAACTTGACTCTCTTGGAAGAATAGTCAATGCTTTTTTAGACCTTGCAGAAAATAGAGCAAAAAGAAATATCCCTATGACTATGGAAGATTGGGCAAAAAGGCTTGATGCTTTTTTGGAGTTTGATGATAGAGAGATTTTACAAGATGCAGGGAAAATCACTAAAAAAATAGCAGATGAAAAAGCCCTTGGAGAGTTTGAAAAGTATAGAGTAGTGCAAGATAGACTTTTTATGAATGATTTTGATAAGTTGCTTTTGGATATGAAAAGTGATGAAGTTAACTGAGGTCATAACATGGGAGTAGAATTAAAAACACATAAAATGTTATGGGGTAGATCTGGAAATCGATGTGCTATGCTTGATTGTAGAATAGAACTTGTTATGGATATATTAGAAACAGATGATGAATCACTTATTGGTGAGGAGTGTCATATTGTTGCTAGAAAACCAAATGGTCCTAGAGGTGATGAAAATTTTGATAAAGAAAAGCTAGATAAGTACAATAATTTAGTATTGATGTGTAGAAATCATCACAAAGTTATAGATGATAATCCTGACGCCTATCCAATTGAAAAACTTCATCAAATTAAACAAGACCATGAATCATGGGTTAAAAATCAATTAACTATATATGATGCAGAGAAACAAAAAGATGAAGAATTGTATGCTACATACATTGATATTTGGATGAAATATATTGATTTAGATAATTGGAAAAATTGGACTTCTGATTTGTTATCTGCAGATGATCCAAGAATTACGATAGAGATACTTAATAAACTTGATGAACTTAGAGAGTGGTTGTTTTCAAGAATTTGGTCAAATAGATATTCTGAATTAGAAAAAGCTTTTGAAAATTTTAGATTGATTTTACAAGATTTTTTAAATTTATTTAAAGAACATGCAAAAAAATCAGGGGAGTGGTATTATACGGAAAAATTTTATAAATTAGAATGGCATAAAGACCAAGAAGTATATAGGCAACTATCTAAACAACATACTTTTCATGTCTTGCTTGTTGAAGATTTAGTTATTGAGTTAACAAGAGCTACTAATTATATTTGCAAACTAGTTAGAAAATATATTGATAGTTCATTTAGATTGAAAGAAGGATTAACTCTTATTGAAATAGGTCCATTTATCGATATGTCTTGGAAACAGTACCGAGTTCAATATACAGAAGATGATTTAGAAAAAGAGTATCTATATAAAAATCTTAAAATTTTTAAAGAAGATAGAATAACAAGAGATTATTGTAGAGGTGTAGGAGTGAGTGAGAAGGATGAGAAATTCCTTCAGCATTATTATTCCTAATTACTCCCTAACAAACATTTAAATATAATATTCCCTTTATAAAAGGTTAAAGTTAATGAATAAAAAGAAAAACACAATAGAAGAACAAACCATAAATGATATAAATTATGAGCTATTGAAAAAGCAGTTTCCTCATGCTATTAGTATTGACGAGAACAAAAGTAATACTATTTAAAAGGAGAATCAAAATGAAAAATATAATATTAGCCCTATTAATAGGAATGGTATTTTTGGGTTGTACAAAAAAGCTAGAATCAAATCTAAATCCCTATGTAACACTTTATCAAAATGAGAAACAAAATACAAAAATCAACTTTGTAGGTGTAGAAGATAAAAGAGTTTCAAAAACAGTATCTAAGGTTTTAGATGAAAATGTTGTTATTGAAGAATATGGATTGAGTAATGATGTAAAAGTATGGTATAGAGAAGCTTTTATTCGTGAACTAAAAACAGTTGATATGTATGCTTCAAATGATGCTATCTATAATGTAGTGGTAAATATTAAAAAAATCAAAGCAACCTATAAAAAAGCTAAACTAGATAAAAAAAATATGCAAGTAACTATATCTTTAGAGTTAGTTATAAAACAAGGTAATACCACAACAACTTCAAATATAACAATACATCAAACTGCTTATAAAATACTAGTATCAGATGCAAGTGATTTTGAAGATATATTAAATGAAGTAATAAGAGACTCTGTATCTAAAACAGTTGCAATATTGATAAAAAAAGTGAATAGTATATAATTATGAAACCATTCTTAGCCCTAAAAGCCAGTGCTGGAAGTGGAAAAACATTTGCACTAACAGTACGATACATTTCACTTCTACTGCTGAAAGCAAAACCAAATGAGATACTCACACTTACTTTTACAAACAAAGCAGCAGCACAAATGAGTCAGCGAATCTATGATACGCTTTTGAATCTAGGAAGTGATGAGGCTATTTTAAGTGCTATTATTGAAGAAACCAGTTTATCCAAACAACAAATAATAGAAAAGAAACAATACTTAGTAGAGAAGTTTATCTCTAGTGAACTAGCAATCTATACAATTGATAAGTTTATTAATAAGATTTTGCGAGAATTTAGTGGATATATAGGGATAAATGACGACTTTGAGATAAAATTTGATGATGAGGAGCTATTACTTTATAAGTTTTTAACTTCTCTTGATGAAATCCAATTTGAATCACTCATATCTTTTGCACATCTTGAAAATAAAAAACTGAACTCTATAGTAGAACTTTTTAAACTCCTAGAAGAGAAAAATGAAAAAAATGAGATAGTACATTATCCAAAAGGTAGTTATGAAGCTGTAAAAATAGCTATCTATGAAGATGCAAATATTATCAAGGAATTTGTAGATAAGAGTGAACTTTCAAAGTCAGCTTATAATGCTGTTGATTTTAAAACTGTAGAAGAACTTCTAACTAAGGGAAAAACTTGGCTTACTAAAGAGAGTTTAGGGGAGTTTACTTATTTTAAAAAAGCAAAACCACCCGTAGAACTTGATGAGAATTTAGCTAAACTGAAACAAAATATTACTTTATACTATCAAATACAAGAGAGTTATACTTTAGAAAATCTTTTTAAAATATTTGATGATTTTAAAAGTTTTAGAGATAAGTATAACAAACAAAGAAACTCTTTGGAGTTTAGTGATATTACAAATATTGTTTATAAACTTCTTGAAAATCATATTGAGAAAGACTTTTTATATTTTAGACTTGATACAAAATACAATCATATCTTAATAGATGAGTTTCAAGATACTGCTACTTTACAGTTTAAAATTTTATATCACTTAATAGATGAGATAATCTCTGGAAACCCAGAAGTTTTTAAAACATTTTTTTATGTGGGAGATATAAAACAATCTATCTATAGATTTAGAGGTGGAACAAAAGAACTTTTTGATTATGTGGCAAGTATATTTTCCCCACTTTTAAAAGTAGAACTTCTTGATACAAACTATAGAAGTAGTAACAATGTTGTAAATTTTGTCAATACAACTTTTAATAATCTCAGCAATTATGAGTATGATGAACAAAAAGTTAATTCATCAAATGATGGTTATGTTGAAGTTTGTCGTGTAAGTGATGAGAAAGAGCTATTTTATGGTGAAGTATATAAAAAAGTTGATGAACTTTTAAATGCAGGAGTTCAAGCAAATAATATAGCTATCTTAACATATACAAATTCAGATGTTTTAGCAATCTATGAATACCTAAAACAAAAGTTACCAAACCTTGATGTAACAACAGAGATGACCTCAAAACTTATCAATCAAAACAATGTAAAAGCTGTAATAAACGCAGTAAAATATCTCTACTTCAAAGAAAATATTTATAAAGTAAATTTCAATAGTTTAGTTGGAAGAGAATATTTTGAAAAGTTTAATTTCACAATTGATATAGAAACAACTGATCTAGTTACTATCATTAAAAAACTAAGCTATCACTTTAGTATAGTTGATGAAAATATTATACGACTCATTGAACTTTCAAGGGGCTATGAAAGTATCACAGATTTTGTTTACGATATAGATAAAGATGATACCGCAATGGTATCTCAAAATAAAACGGGACTTACTATTCTTACAATATTCAAATCAAAAGGTTTGGAATTTGATACGGTTATAGTGTGTGATAGAGTCACAAGAAAAGTACCAAATAGAAGTTCACTTTTGTTTGAATATAGTGATATAGAACTCCAAAAGATCTACTACAAACGAGCAAATAGGGAAAATTTTGATAGATTTTATGAAGAAGCTGTAAATAAAGAGAAAAAGCTAGTAGTTGCAGATGAACTCAATATCTTATATGTAGCACTTACACGGGCAAAAAATAATATGGTAATATTGAAAAAAGAGAAAAGTAGTGTTTATGAGTATCTAGGGGATTTTCAAACTCAAACTTTAGGTACACCTTATATTGCACCACATCAAACAATTTACAAAGAAAGTTCAACAAAAATATCATATACACCACAAAACTTTGGTTACCAAGAGAAAGAGAAATCAGAACTAGAAGATAAAGATACTATAAAAGCTCGATATTTTGGGATAGCAACTCACTATTGTTTGGAGATGATGAAAAGTTTTGATGAAATGAGTTTAGAGAAATCAATCCTTCTAACACAAAATAAATTTATCAATTTATTGACAAAAGAGCAACTTAATGATATTTTTTCACGAATCAAACTTCTTATCCAAAATGAGAAGTTCCAAAATATTGTAAATCAGAGTAACCTCACTAAAGAACAGTCTCTTATGTTTGAAAATGAACATAAGATTATAGATTTACTTGTACAAAAAGAAGATAGCTATGTGGTGCTTGACTATAAAACTACACTTGGACAAAGTTCTACTCATATAGAACAGGTGCAAAAATATGTTGAGGCTATAAAAGATATTGTGAAATGTGAAAATGTCAAAGGGTATGTTGTATATCTTCAAAAAGAGAATATAGAGCTAGTTCAGATTTAGTGAATAATATTTACTAATTTTGTGTTACAATTAATGATAAAAACTTAAAATGGAAAAAGTGATGAAGGTTACAAAAGAAAATATTTTAGATTATTTATATGAGATACAACCACAATTTAAAAAAGATGGTATAGTTTCTTTTGCACTTTTTGGAAGCTATGCTAAAGATACACAAACAGTTTATAGTGATATTGATATAGCATTTAAAAAAAATAAAGAGTTTCACAGTGTAGATATATCATCTCATTATTTGGCTTAATGAAAAATTCTGGGGTCTAAATAATTACTTTTTATTATAATTTACCAGATAGTCATCAACCATTTTTATCTTCAACTTTATAAGATATCCAAAGTATTAGATGTAGATATGTGTGAGTTTTTGAAATAAATGATTTTCTATTTCTTCTAATACATTAGTTTGACTTTTCATCATTTATATGGTTATAATAACTAAAATAGACAAAAAGGACATTTTATGCATATTATATCTGCTACTGAAATAAAACAGAACTCTGTACGACTCCAAGAAGCACTCCGTGATGATATACTCATTACTAAAAGAGATAAGCCTTTTGTTGTGGTAATGGATTATGAAAAATATCTTCAAATAAACACTGCAAATGATGAATGGTCTTTTTGGAGTGATAATGAACTAAACAATTTTGGAAAAATTGCAATAGGTCTTAGTAAAAATGACTTTGATGATGAAAATGAGGATTACTCAACATGGTAGGAAATATTTATTTTATAAATATGCCTTACTCTGACTTTACAAAGAGTAAAGGACGACCAGTTCTCGTATATAAAAAGGAACTTTGCATAAAACTTGAATGTTCAAATTAATGACTATTTATGATAATATTACTTTACATTTTTAATTATTTTAGTTAAAATGATAAATAATAATATCATATGGAAAAACAAATGGAAAAGATTGAAGTAAACATATACAATGAAAAAGTTGGTGAACTTTTCTTTCAAAAAGAAAAAAATAGCTTTGGATTTAACTACACGAATCATACCAAACCTATATCGCTTATCATGCCTTATAGACAGCAAAGTTATATATGGAAAAATAAACTTCATCCAATATTTGATATGAATATGCCAGAGGGGTATCTTTTTGAGATACTTAAAAACTATATATCAAAAGAGTATGGGTATATTGATGATTTTTTACTATTTTCATATCTTTGTGTCAATATCCAAAGTAGGCTTGACTTTAAAAGTGAGATTAAAAAAAATGAGTTTTTCTCTTATAATTTAGAGGATATATTGCAAAACGATACAAAAGATACTTTTACTAACCTTATAAATACATATCTAAGCAAAAATGCCATAAGTGGAGTTCAGCCTAAATCTTTAGCTCTATTAAAAGATAAAGAGAGCTTATCTACCAAAGAATATATTATAAAAACTTGGGGAGACGAATATGAACAATTAGCTTTAAATGAATACTTTTGTTTAAAAGCTATAGAAAAAACAGGGGTAAAAATACCAAATATACAATTATCTAAAAATAATAAATTTTTAGTGGTAGAGAGATTTAATTATGATAAAAAAGATGATAACTTTTTAGGCTTTGAAGAGATACTTTCCCTACTTGGAAAAAATAAAGAGGAAAAGTACTCTGGAAGCTATGAACAAATAGCAAAAGTAATATATAATGTTTCTACAAACAAATTAAATGATATGCGTAGCCTTTATAAAGTAATCATCATGAATTACTTATTAAAAAATGGAGATGCCCATCTAAAAAATTTTGGAATACTTTACGATAAAGATATAGTAAATATCTGGTTTGCCCCAGCTTACGATGTGGTCAACACTTGTGTATATCTTTTTCAAGATAGACCAGCTTTGACGATGTTTGGCAAAAAACTTTGGTTAGGAAAAAAAGAGTTAGTAAAGTTTGGAATTGAAAATTGTTATTTAAGTAAAAAAGAATCAACTAGTATCTATGAAGAGTGTATAGGTTCTTTAGAAAATAGTATTTTAGAATTAGAAGATTACATTTTAAAAAACAAAGAGTTTCAAAATGTAGGCACAAAAATATTAGATACTTGGAAATTGTCATTAGACAAAAAATCATATAAGGAGATACCACTTGAGATTAGAAGAGATTGGAAATAAGATAAAATCTTTACGAAAAGAAAAAAATCTTACACAAGAACAGTTAGCCCAAAAATCTGGTATAAGCAGAGTAACCCTTGGTAAGTTAGAGCGAGGAGAGTTTGGAAGTGTGTCTGTAAATACGCTTAATTTAGTACTTAACAATCTAAATTATACATTAAATGTAAAACAACTTAGTGGATTTGGATTATCAGTATTGGGAGATAATTAATATATTACTAACCTAAGAAGTGATAGAAAAAACTCCATCACTCTTTAAAAGATTAATATCTACCAAATTGGATATATGTTTCACCTAATAGTTTTGATTCTTCATTGTCATTTTTTGCTTTATAGACTGCTTTAATATTTGCACTATACATATGATTTCTTCCTCCTGAACAAGGTGGTAGATAACCAGCAGTGGCATATTTCCCTTTTGATTGACTCTTTGCCTCTATAAAAGTCCCTTTTGGTAAGTTCTCTGTTGTTTCACCAGGTACAGGTACCAATATAGCTGTTGAACTACCTTTTTTTATCCAAAAACCTATTTTACCATGTCCTCCATTTTTTGATAATGGAGCATAACCTTCATCATTAACTTCCATTATAATGGCATTTGCCCCTTGTGGGATATTACCAATCATTAGTTTTGGTGTAGCACCATCTCCACTAAAGATAGAACACCATTGTGTTGAAGGTATTTTTTTACCATCCCAAGCTGAATCTGCAAACTTTGCATCTAGTTTTGCCATATTTTTTACAGGTGTATATGACCCTGCACAACCACTAAATACTACTGCTAAAGCAATTGTAAAACCTGCAATAATTTGTTTTTTCATTAAAACTCCTTTAATTTAAAATTAATTCTACATAAATTAAACTTTATGTTCAATCCTATTTTAAAATGAACTCAGGTAAAATCACACTTTAAAATATCTAAAACTAGAGGTATAAAATATGAATAAAAGTTTAGCAACAAATAGTGTTGCATTTGTAGTAGTAATAGTTGGTTTTTTGACACAAAATAATATAGTATTAACGGTTGGGCTTTTTGCTTTAAGTGGTGCTGTTACAAATTGGTTAGCTGTATATATGTTATTTGAAAAGATACCATTTTTATATGGAAGTGGAGTGGTTGAAAACCGATTTGAAGAGTTTAAAACTTCAATACATAGTTTGATTATGGAGCAGTTTTTTACAAAAGAAAACCTTGATAAGTTTTTTCAAAGTGAACTAAGTAGTGATGATAAGAAGTTTGATTTTACAAACTTAATCAATAGTACAGATTTTTCAATAGCTTTTGTGAGTTTAAAAAGTGCAGTTATGGAGTCAAGTTTTGGTGGTATGCTAGGGATGTTTGGCGGTGAAAAAGCACTAGAGCCACTCAAAGAGCCATTTGAAATCAAGATGAAAAAAGCAATAAACGAAATAGTACATACAGATACTTTTCAAACAACACTTCAAAAAAGTTTATCAAATCAAAATATAACAGATGATATAACTTCTAAGATAGATGGAGTAGTTACTGCAAGACTTAATGAACTTAATCCAAAAATGGTAAAAGAATTAGTACAACATATCATTAAAGAACATCTAGGATGGCTTGTAGTTTGGGGTGGTGTTTTTGGTGGACTGATTGGGCTTATTAGTTCAGTAGTATTATAAGGAAATAAAGAGAAATGACATTGAAACAAAAGATTATAGAAATAAGGGAGTCAAGATGGTTCTCTAATCTTACAACAGGAATAATACTTTTTTATGCAGCAGCCTTAGGGTTTAAAACTATCGACCAAGTTGCTGAACCTTATGGTTGGTTGTTTTATAGTATAGATATGTTTATCACTGTTTATTTTTTAATAGAGATTATTATTAAACTTTCAGCTGAAAAAAGATGGCAAGACTTTTTTAAAGATGGTTGGAATATCTTTGATTTTGTTATTGTAGTTATCACATTAATCCCTTTAGAAAACTCTTCATTTGCAGCAATTGCAAGACTTATGAGAATCTTTAGAGTGCTACGACTTCTAAATGCACGACCAGAACTAAAAAAAATTATAGATATGTTAATTGGAGCAATCCCAGCAATTGTTGATATCGTTATTTTAATGTTTATCATTTTTTATATCTATGCAATCGTTGGAAACTTTTTCTTTGAAGAGCTTGAATCTGGACTATGGAAAGATTTTTTAACCTCTATGTTGACACTTTTTAGAGTTCTTACTTTTGAAGACTGGACAGATGTGATGTATGAAGCAATGGTTTTATACAGTTGGGCATGGGTTTATTTTGTGAGTTTTGTTATCATCGCTGCTTTTGTATTTTTTAATCTTTTTGTCGCTGTTATTATTGATGAGATGCAAAAGATAAATGGTGAACATACAGATGAACAACTTAATCGTGAAGAGGAAAAAATAGATTTACTTTTAGAAAAAGTGAGTCAAATGCAAGATGAGATACAAGAGTTAAAGAAAAGATAAATGAACAAAATATTTAACCATATAAAAAACAATAAAGAGACACAACTTTTAATTGTATCAGATGAAAAACAAGCAAATATTGCACGAGATTGTGCAAGTTTCTTAGGAAAAGTTCCTTTTGTATTGAGTGATTTACGAGCTAACTTTGGGGATGATTTACTCTCTTTTTCTGATGAGATAAAAGAACTAACAGCAACGCTTCAAGAGTATCATCAGTATAAAAAACAGAATAAAATTCTTATCTCTCCTTTGAGAACTATTACATATGCTTTACCAAACAATAATTGTTTTGATAATTTAACATTAGAATTTGGAGAAACAATTGATTTAGATGTGTTAAAAGAGAAGCTTTATAATTGGGGATATTATTTTGTAGATATAGTATCTGAACAAGGGGAAGTTTCTATCAGAGGGGATATTATTGATATTTGTCCTCCACATGAGGAATATGGATATAGAATAAGTTTATTTGATACAGAGATTGAAAGTATTCGTAAATTTGATGTGGAAAATCAAAAGTCCTTTAAAGAGGAGTTGGAGAGTTTTACTATATCTGCTTCATTTTTGGCTTTAGATGAGCAAAAACTAGCACGCTTAAATGAAAAAATAGAAAATAGTAACATAGATGTATTTCAAAAAGATATACACTCACTTGGATTTTGGTTTTTAGATGATGATGCTACATACTATACAGAACAGCTTAAAAGCACTATTACTAAAGAGGCTTTAGCAGAGGTTGAAGAGGCTTATATTTTTGAAGAGAAAAGAGTTAAAAGAGAGAAACTACTCTCTTTAGAACCTTTAAATGAGGATGATACTTACAAAAAAATAGATGTGGCTAATATTGATGAGTTTTTGAAGTTTCATGCTGGAAAAAAAGTTACTATAATCTCTTCAACGGAAGGAAAAATTCGCTCCCATGAGCTAGATATTACAGATAAAAGTATCAATTATAAAATAGATTATCAAGTGATAAATCTTGTAAGTGATGAAGAGGTTATCATCTCACTTAACAAAGAGATAAAAAAGAAGCGAAAAAAGAAACCAAAAATTGTACTTGATGAGCTTCAAAAAGATGACTTTGTAGTTCATGAAGTACATGGAATAGGTCAGTTTAAAGGGATAGAACCAGTTACTGTTATGGGGGCAACAAGAGATTTTGTGATAGTGCAATATGCAGGGGATGATAGACTTTTAATCCCTGTAGAAAATATAGGTATTATTGATAGATATTTAGCAGATAGTGGAAGTATTGCTACAGTGGATAAGCTTGGTAAGGGAAGTTTTGCAAAACTTAAATCAAAAGTAAAAGATAGACTTTTTGCAATAGCTGGAGATATTATAGCACTTGCTGCAAAAAGGGAACTCACAAAAGGTATCTATATAGACATTTCAAAAGAGGAGATACAACTTTTACAAAATCAAGCGGGATTTGAATACACAAAAGATCAAAATAGAAGTATCAAAGAGTTTTTAAATGACATCTCTAGTGGTTTAGTGATGGATAGACTTTTAAGTGGTGATGTTGGATTTGGAAAAACAGAGGTTGCTTTAAATGGATTGTTAGCAACTGTTTTAAATGGTTATCAAGCATTATTTGTATGTCCTACAACACTTCTTGCAAGTCAACATTATGAAGGTATTAAAAAAAGGCTTGAACCATTTGGGGTAAAGGTTGCTAAACTAGATGGTAGAACCACAACAAAAGATAGAAATAGTATTAAAAAATCTCTTGAAGATGGTCATATAGATTTAGTAGTTGGAACGCATGCACTACTTAATGTTAAAACGCATAATTTAGGGCTTGTAATCATAGATGAAGAACATAAGTTTGGGGTAAAACAAAAAGAAAAATTAAAAGAGCTTAGAAGCGATGTACATATTTTTTCTATGAGTGCTACACCAATTCCTAGAACTCTTAATCTTGCTTTATCAAAAGTAAAAGGGATGAGTAGTTTACTTACCCCTCCTAGTGAAAGACTTGGTGTGCGAAGTTTTGTAAAAGAGTATGATGAAAAACTTATAAAAGAGATAATCTTACGAGAGAAGCGTCGTGGTGGACAATTATTTTATATTTATAATAATATAGCTACTATTGAGACTAAAAAAGCTGATTTGTTACAAATAATACCAAATCTTAAAATAGCAGTGATGCATTCACAAATCACACCAAAACAAAGTGAAGAGACTATTGAAGCATTTTCTGCAGGTGAAATTGATATACTACTTGCAACAAGTATAGTTGAATCAGGACTTCATCTTCCAAATGCAAATAGTATGATAATAGATGGTGCTGATAGATTTGGAATAGCTGATTTACATCAACTAAGAGGAAGAGTTGGGAGAAGTGATAAAGAGGGATATTGTTACTTCTTAGTGGAAGATAAAAAAACTATCACAAAAGATGCAATACGAAGACTCATTGCTCTTGAAAGTAACTCATATTTAGGAAGTGGAACAGCTTTAGCCCACCAAGATTTAGAGATACGAGGTGGGGGAAATATTATAGGGGAAGCACAAAGTGGTCATATTAAACAAATAGGATATGGGCTTTATTTAAAAATGTTAGAAGAGGCTATTGCTACACTAAGTGGAGAATTCAAAGAGGAAAGTAAAGAGATTGATATTAAACTTAGTATCACTGCTTATATCTCAAGTGATTATATTAGTGAAGATAGAGTTCGACTTGAACTCTACAGACGATTAAGTCGAGCAGAATCTAAAAAAGATGTATATCTGATACAAGATGAAGCTGAAGATAGATTTGGAAAACTTGATTTATCTACAAAACAGTTTATAGAGCTTATAATTATAAAAATAAATGCATTAGAAAAAAATATCAAAACAATAAGTAATTATGATATGAATATAACAATAGTGTATAATGATGATACAAAAGAGACAATAAAAGCAAGTAGCAGAGATGATGATGATCTTATCAATGCAACAATGAATTATCTGACAAAAAAAAGGAAATAAAATGGAAACACTCAATACTCAAACACAACAACCAACGCAAAATAGTAATAGTTTAATAATTTATATACTTATATTTATAATTCTTGTACTCTTAGGATATATTGGATATATTTATAGTACAAAAGAGGTTGTGCAAAAAGAACATATTAAAAATAATTATATACAAAAAGATGATGTGACATTTGATATGTTACCAATATATATACAAGATAAATATATTTTAAAATCTTTATATGACTATAAAATAAATGAACTTGAAACAAAAAATCTTTCATCATTAAAAAAACTACAAGAATCAATAGTTAAAAAAGATCCAAATATTATGAAAAAAATTATTGCAACAGAGAATACAACACATACAAGAATGGATACAAGTGTTGTGCTAATACCAGAAGAACAAAATATAGATAATAATAAAATAAAAACAAATAAAAAAACTCAAACATATACTTGTAAAACTTTAAGAAGTAGTAGTGAATATATTACTGAAAAGTGTAAAAAAGAGTTGATAAATTTTTTAAATAAGAATAAAGATGCAAAAAGATTTGAGATGATAGGACTTATTGATAATCAAGAGTTTAAATTGATTGAAAAACTTGAAGATGTGTATGGGACAAAACGATTGGGTAATCTTTCAAAATATGCACAAACTGGACTTGCAAGACATAGAGTTATAGAAGCTAGTTGGGTTATACGACAACAATTAGGTAAAAAAGTACAAATAGATACTGTAAATTATGCAATTACTAAAAAAAATAAAAGAGGTTTCGTAGTAAAAGCTTACAAATAATGATTTATGATGTAGCAATTATAGGAGCAGGTGCTAGTGGTTTGATGGCTGCTAGTAGATTACAAAATAAAAATATTTGTATTATTGATAAAAACCCAACAATTGGTGCCAAAATAAAAGTAAGTGGCGGAGCTAAATGTAATATTACAAATAAATATCTTAGTGGTAATTATTATTTAGGGGATAAAAGTTTTATTGATGAGGTATTTACTAAATTTGATAACAAAAAGCTACTCTCTTTCTTAAATCAAAATGGTGTATATCCTACAATAAATGAAAAAATTGTAAAAGGGACGTATTTCTGTAAAAGTAGTGATGAACTTCTATCTATGTTTAAAAAACTTCTTAAAAAAACAAAACAATATCTTAATTGTGAAGTTTTAGATGTTGAGTACCAAAATGAAAAATTTCAAATAAAAACTACCAAGGGAGATATTGAGGCAACAGAGCTAATTGTAGCTTCTGGCGGACTTTCATATAGCTCTTTGGGTGCTACAAGTATTGGGTTTGAAATTGCAAAAAAGTTTGGACATTCAGTAACTAAACTTAATCCTGCTCTTGTAGGATTTACTGTACAAAAACCTCAGTTTTGGTTTAAAGAACTTAGTGGATTATCCATTGATGCTACAATAAAAGTTGCAAACAAAGTTCTTGCAGGAAAAATTCTTTTTACCCATAAAGGGTGTAGTGGACCTGTAATTTTAAGTACCTCTTTGTATTGGGAAAAAGGAAATATATCTATAGATTTTGCACCATACAGAGATAGTTATCTTCCTAAAAGATTTAAACAAATTATTAAAAATCTAGATATTGATATTCATAATTATCAAATGGCACCTGCTGGGAACTTTGGATACACAAAAGCAGAGGTGACTAAAGGTGGAATTATGACATCTGAACTTGAAAAAAATATGGAAAGTAAGTACCTAAAAGGTCTCTACTTTATAGGAGAAGTTGTTGATATTACAGGGGAATTAGGAGGATATAATTTCCAATGGGCATTTAGTAGTGGATATTGTGTGTATAATTAATTTTTATATAATCTCTTCTAAGATATAATCATTAAAATTTAAAGTAAAGGTATCCCAGATGTTTTTTTCAAATAAAGCTAAAGACGAAGAGTGTGAATTACTGAAGTCTAAAGTTCAAGAGCTTGAGAATACACTAAATCAAGTAGAACAGCGTAGTAAAAATGAGATAAAAAAATTAGTATCAGATTATGATACAGAACTTGATAACATAAAATCAGAAAAAATTAATTTAGAACGAATAGCAGCATTTTCAATTGCAGAGGGAATAGTTGCTGTAGATAATAAAAATAATATCTTCTTTATGAATGATAAAGCAAAAGAAAATATAAAAAATACAAATGCCTTAGTAGGAGCTATTGGTAAAAATGAAGAAAAAATCATTGTAGAAGATTGTGAAGCAAAGTTAAAATATAAAAAATATGATAATTTAACTATTGTTTCACTTGTAAAAACATCAATACATGATAATGCAGATGATGGTCTATTACATACGCACAATCAAAATATCAATCACTCTTTAACAAATACACAAGTTGTATATCAAGAGTTGTTAGGTGAGCTTGATAATATGGCTAAAGAGTCAAAAGAGACTGCATCTGGTTCAGATGAAGGATTGACTTTAACAAAAAGCATTGTAAGTGATACTGAAAATCTTAATAATCAAATTGTAACAGAAAATGAAATTGTAACAAATTTAGTTCAAAAGAGTGATGGTATTGCACAAGCAATTACAGTGATTGATCAAATTGCATTTCAAACAAATATACTTTCATTAAATGCAGCAGTTGAAGCGGCAACTGCTGGTGAAGCAGGAAAAGGATTTGCAGTTGTTGCTCAAGAGGTAGGAAATTTAGCTTCAAGAAGTGCTGATGCTGCAAAAGAGATAAAAGATGTTGTTGCAGCTATTCAAGAAGAAACTGCAAGAATGAAATCAAGTTCTGATATTGTAGCAAAAGTTGTTGTTCAAACAAAAGAGAAAGTTGATATTTTAATTAAACTTATGAATAGATTTCAAAAAAATTCAGGTAGAAGTGTATTTGAGGTTGAAGCTATCAGTAACAAAATTTTTGTTAACTTAGCAAAACTAGACCATGTTATTTACAAAAATAATCTTTATCAACTATTATTTGGAGAAAGTAATAGTTTTAAACCTACAGAGCACTCAATGTGTAGACTTG
>Ga0209633_10000825_pt1 | contig 34156 bp, 28 predicted proteins | sample Cruoilmetagenom1_FD_187290 | JGI IMG/M metagenome (GOLD analysis project Ga0209633, IMG submission 187290) | Oil polluted marine microbial communities from Coal Oil Point, Santa Barbara, California, USA - Sample 1 (SPAdes) (version 2) | ecosystem: Environmental > Aquatic > Marine > Oil seeps ... | reverse complement strand
AGCCGTTGACGCTCCGGGAAACCCGGTGAGATTGTTACTGACGGCAGGCCAGGCTTCCGAATACGGACAAGCAAATGCCTTGACAGAAGGTTTTAATACAGATTTCGTATTGGCTGACAAAGGATATGATTCTAACGATTTTATCGAAAACATCAAGGCGATTGGCGCTGTGCCGGTTATTCCACCAAGGTGTAACCGAAATGAGCTCAGGGGGTATGATCATCATCTCTACAAGGAAAGAAACCTGGTGGAGCGCTTATTCCAGAAACTGAAACAATTCAGACGGATCGCAACAAGGTATGATCGATTGGCACAAAATTATTTGTCGATGCTTCACCTTGCTTCGGTATTGATCTGGCTTAATTGAGAACGCCCCCTAGCTAAACACAATGCCGCTGTGGAAAATACAAGAGGTTCCCTAAAATAAAAGCCATGTCACCATAGACAAATGGTATCTGTGAACGTTTTCATAACACGATACTCAACGAGTTTTATCCAATCACGTTCCGCAAAAATTGTACGCAACTATGGAGGAGCTACAAAAAGATCTGGACGACTGGATCGAATACTATAATAATGAACGAACTCACCAAGGAAAGATGTGCTGCGGAAAAACTCCAATGGATACTTTACTTGATGGTAAATGAATTTGGGCCGAGAAAAATTTAGCTCAAATTCAAACTGAAAGACACCTATCAAAATTGGGTAACTGACAGTTCAAGTCTGAACTACTACACTTTTTTAGGAGCCTCTGAACAAGTCATGAACTCGCATCTTGTGTCCATTATGCCCAGCTTCATCGTTACTTATCTTCGCAATAGCCCGGTTAACCCGTGCAATTGCCGCCTCGAATCTGAACATGGGGAACCACAATCTCATTCGTCCAGACTTGTTCAGAGGTTCTTTAGTGCTGGTCAAGAACACGGCATAGAGAAACTATTTCCGGTGCATCCTGCCGCTTGCCCAAAGCTGTGTTGCTTTCCCGCTTGGCGGCATTTTTTGAGGCGCGCGGGAAAGTGTCTGTGCTTGATGGGGCTAATTTTGTCTGTTGTGTTTCCTCAGGTCTCTGTGGCAGAAACAACCTGGCGGTCCATCGAATTGCACCACCGATCTGCTTCGGAACTGATCCGGCGCCTTCAACCTCTGCTAACGGATGACATCAGACTCGCGACGGATGGCAATCGTTTGCTTGTTGCTGCACCGGAAGGATTGGCCGAGGATATGGCGCATTTGATAGCGGGAATGGATCGTCCCTTGCCATGTTATGACGTTGTTTTGTGGCGGCGCAGTTCCTCATGCGGCGGGATCGAACCTGACGCTCAAGAACAGGACCGAATAAATTCCACCCGCTGCTATAGCAGCGGATCGCCACCCGGTTTCAAATCCCGAATCAGGCTGGATGCTGATGAAGAAGCGATGGTTCTGTTCGAACCGCAGAATCAGCATTATGCGCTCGAAACCTATGGATCTTATGTGCTTATGCGTTCGGTATCACGTATGGCACCATACTGGCGAATCAGTTTGCAGCCCGCTGGCGAGGAACAGGTGAGGCTGATGATCCAACAATGGCGCGGCGCGGATACGCATGAACTCGACGTGAACCCTTCCCTTCAGTCAGAGGAATCCTTTGCTACCCGGTTGACTATTCCATTGCGCTCGTGGGAAGTTTTGACCGAGTCAATGCCGGACTATGCCATAGAATCAGCACGGGGCGGACATCATTATTCAAGCGAATCCAACCGCGAATATCAATGGCTGATTCGAGTTGAGAATACCTGTCCGGCTCAATAAGGTTCAAGAACTTGATTCAGGCGTTATCACCCGGATGTCCCTCAGATCCCGCAGACTTTGGATATATTCGTTTACCTGGCGTTGCTGTATCTGATTAAGCAATTGTGGACGCATGGTTTCAAATGTGGGTGGCTTCATCTCACGTTGATCCTCCAGCAAAATGACGTGCCAGCCATAGGCGGTTTTGACCGGATGCTCCGAATAATGCCCCACTTCCATTTCGGAGACCGCCTTTGAAAATTCCGGTACCATTCGATCGAGCCCAAACCATCCCAGATCACCGCCGGATTTTGCGCTTGGCCCGGTGGAGTATTGTTCGGCTGTTTGCGAAAAATTGCTGCTATCTTCTTTTAATTCCGATATGACCTTTTCAGCATCTTCTTTGCTTTTAAGCAGGATATGACGCGCCTTGTACTCTGTTACCTTCATGGACTGTATTTGCTGATCGTAGGCTTTCTGCAATTGAGCCTCAGTGACAGGAACATGTTCCATATACTGATCCAATTGGGCATTGGCCATAAGGATGATTCTGCGCAGCGCGATATCATTCTGCAGATCGGTCTCTTCATCAAGCCCTCCGGCTTCAGCTGCCTGGGATAACAACCAGATGTCGATGAGTTTATCGACCATATTGTTCAAGGTAACGCTGTTCATCTCGTCAATGGAGGTTTCCTGACCCTGTTGCCTGAGCAACGCTTCAAGCAAATCGGTTTTTATGGTTTGCTTGTCGATATAAGCTGTAGTTCTGGCTATTGCCCTGGGCTTTTCAGCTTTGGATGGCGTGACATCTCCCCCCTGAAGGGCGAAAGAAACTATAGCTACGGTTCCAGTAAACACCAGAACCGCGACAATGCTGAATTTGGAGCGAAGCTTTGGAAGACTGTTTGTCATAAGTGTTCCTGATAAGGAGAATTAACGTCAATGATTATGGGTGGTTCCGGTAATATGAAGAATTTCCAGTGCGTGAATCTGCTGACCCATCAGATCCTCGAGTGTGCTATAAATCATCCGGTGCCTGTTCAGCAAGCTCTGGTCATTGAAAGCGTCGGCAACGATGGTGATACCTATGTGACCGGTACCGGAAGGATATGAGTGACCTTGATGTAAATCGCCTTGGTCGATGACTTCAAGCCTGCTCGGTTGAAATGCCTGTTCAAGGCGATCACGCACCTGGGCTGCCAGATCATTCATGGGGAAAGGGGCTTTGAGCCTGATTCATGGTTCATGCTTGACCTGTGATTTATTCTCGATGCCGGGTGATATCGACTCAAGCGCTTCGAGCTTCGAGAGAGTAGCTGTGATGTAGATTGCCTGGATAAGCGCGAAAATAAAGGTTGCTCCCATCAGCCCAAACAATTTGAAATTTACCCATATCTCAGTGCTGTAATGCTGGGCTACAATAAGATTGGCTGCGGCTGCGAAGAAAAAGAAACCCGCCCATAACCATTCGAGTCGATACCAGACCAGCAGAGGTAAATCGAGCTTTTGAGAGGCGAGTCGCTGCAGCACGGATTTCCCGGTTATTGCCCTGCCTGCCAGTAAACCAGCACCCATGGCCATATATACCAAGCTCGGTTTGAGCTTGATGAATCGCTCGTCCTGCAGCCACAAGGTGGTGCCTCCCAGGACAAGTACCACGATGAGTGTGACCCATTGGGCGGGATTGACTTTAAGTCCGCTGATTTTTTTTATCAATATCTGGCCGGACAATAAAACCATCAAAATGGCGGTCGCAGCATAAATACCCCACAATTTGAAGGCGATAAAAAACAAAATGACCGGTATCATTTCCCACAGCATAGTCGAAATTCCTGGATAATCATAAGGAACGCAAGAACCGAGTTCATGAATTAATCAGAGGTTCCATAATCATTTATAAGGAACCAGCGTATATTTTAAACTCTTGGGTAAACCAATTCAACTGCGTACTGATTAACAACAGTTACTGTTGTCGAAGTTTCCGGGGTTGATTCTGATTGGCGTAAAATGCAGTTATTAACCGAGACCTCATATGCGCATGTTACAAAAACAACCGAATAGAGTAATGAAATATTTTCAGAATGCTGATACTTCATATGCAGCATGACAAACCTGTTTAGATGCCGGGTTAATAATGCGCCAAGTCTGTTCAGGACCGGCATGAAAACCTTTGTCTATTACAGATAAATATTACTGATCAAGTCTATATGCCGATGAATTTTTTCCAACAATATCATTGTAACAGCTTGCAAATCATTGCGCATCAGCATGGAATGCAAATCCCTGCTTGCTGCATGGCAGGGAAAATGAGCATATAATCACAACATTGATAGTACATGTCATCTGCCTGTCATTTACAGGTGGAGGTTAAACCGCTAAGCTCGATAAGGAGGTGTTATTATGGCGCAAAGTCTGACGGTTCATGCCAATAATCCGCAAGCTCGCATTATTGGTCAGGCAGTGGCTTCGCTGCGGCGTGGCGGGATTATAGCTTATCCTACCGATTCCTGTTATGCCTTGGGATGTTGTCTGGACAACAAGGCAGGTGCCGATCATATCCGCCAGATCCGCAAGCTGGATCATAACCACCATTTTACACTGTTATGCCGCGATTTGTCTGAACTGGGAACTTATGCCGTTGTGGACAATCCCACCTACCGGATGCTTAAACACCTTACACCGGGTCCGTACACTTTCATTCTGCGCGCAACCCGAGAAGTTCCGCGCCGTCTGCAACATCCGAAAAGGCATACTATAGGCTTGCGGGTTCCAGATCATCCTGTCACACGGGGATTGCTGGAGCATCTGGGTGAGCCGATGATGAGTATCAGTCTTATTCTTCCGGGCATGCAGGAGCCTGAGACGGAACCTGAAGAAATCGTGAGGAAAATTGGGCATACCATTGATCTGGTTGTCGATAGTGGTTTGGGATCTGCGGAACCAACTACCGTAGTAGATCTGACTGGCGCTGAGCCGGTCATTATCCGACAGGGGAAGGGAGTTTTCCCGGTGGAAAAATAAAACGTCCCAACTAAAAAACGTCATTAGGGAACCTCTGAACGGTGCAACAGGAATGAAACGCAAGTATAGGCTGAGCACTGCGAATGTGTGGCAACGGCGTAAACCTTATGTCCGGAGTGAGGATCGAGCCACTAAACGCAGGTAGGCGATGCGATGGATTTGCTCAATAGCGTTGCAGCGTTCCAGGTCATGATCATGGTGAAGCCGCTGCCCAAATTGACTCAGAATCTCGTTTTTGTCGAGACCTTTGACCGCAATCACGAAGGGAAAATCAAATTTCATCCGGTAAGATTGGTTCAATTTCTGGAAGCGCTCAAATTCTGCAGCGGTACACCGATCAAGCTCTGCGCTTTTCTGTTCCCGGGTTGAGTCGATACTCAGTTGTTCGCCAATGGCGGTTCGGTTCGCGAGATCCGGATGAGCGCGGATCAGTGCCAATTGTTCGTCAATTGAAGCGCAGTGGACAACCTTCGCCATGCGTCCCGCGAGCTCTTCAGGTTCGTCGGCGCGGCTATCAAGACCCTGACTCCATGCTTCCCGCGCAATCCATGGCGAGTGTTCATAGATACCGCCATATTCGGCGATAAATTGTGTTTCGTTCAGTGTACTCGGCGGCGGATGCAGAATTCTATTTGCCATGAAGACGCGACTTGTGGCTGAAATGAGTATGCCAATGGCGGGCGATATCGACGCGGCGGCAGATCCAGACGTCCTGATGATCCAGGACATGACGAATAAACCGTTCTATGGCGGCAGCGCGCCCCGGTTTGCCGGTAATTCGGCAGTGAAGACCCACCGACATCATTTTTGGCGTAGTTTCACCTTCGGCATAGAGAAAGTCAAAGGTGTCGCGCAGGTAGGTAAAAAACTGTTCTCCGCAATTGAAACCCTGTGGAGTGACAAAGCGCATATCGTTGACATCGAGAGTATAGGGTATGATCAGATGGCGCTTTTCCTCCACGACGGTCCAGAATGGGAGATCATCACTGTAATCATCGGCATCATACAGAAAACCACCTTCCCGCAAGAGCAATCGGCGAGTATTAGGGCTGGTGCGCCCGGTATACCATCCTTTAGACCGCTCACCAGTGATGCGTTGGAGAATGTCTATAGCCTGATGCATATGCAAGGCTTCGGTTTCCAGCGGGACATATTGATAGTCAATCCAGCGGTAACCATGGCTGCAGATTTCATGTCCATCGTTCAACGCTACCTCTATCGGCGCCGGATTTTTTTCTGCCGCCAAGGCCACGCTGAAAATCGTTATCGGGATATGATAGTTGCGGAACAGTCGCAGCAGACGCCATACTCCGGTTCTGGAACCGTATTCATACAGCGATTCCATGCTCATATGCCGAACTCCTTCACGCGGTTCGGCAGCGATCATCTCCGACAGAAAGCTCTCTGATGCCCGATCTCCGTTCAGTACGCAATTTTCAGCGCCTTCTTCATAATTAAGCACAAACTGAAGAGCCAGGCGTGCCGAGCCGGGCCAGTTTGGATTTGGTGGCTGCGCAGCGTAACCCACCAAATCCCGTGAATAAGAAGCCATTTTATATTCTCTTTTGGGAAGCTCTTAAGGTGTCGAAACTGTTGCCGGGCCAGTAGTGGTAGAGTTAAACTGGGCAGGTGTGTGAAGATTCAGCCTGGTCTTATGATCATCCACCGAACCGGTTTGAACTGAAACCACCCGTTCAAGGGCAACAGGCATTATCGAGAGATTATACGTTTATCAAGCAGACTATGGGAAAGCTTACCACACACGTACTTGATACCGCATCTGGTTGCCCTGGAAGCTCCATGAAAGTGGAATTATGGCGCATGGAGTATGCGCCGGTCAGGCTCAGGGAAATTCTCACCAATCAGGATGGTCGTTGCGACCAACCATTGCTGGAAGGAACGGCTGTGCAGGCGGGGATTTACCAGCTGGTGTTTCATGCAGGTGATTATTACCGGATAAGGGATGCCAGTTTTCCCGCGCCGTCTTTCCTCGATCAGGTGATTATCCAGTTTGGGATTACAGTTCCCGATCAGCATTACCACGTGCCATTGCTTCTTTCCCCCTACGGTTATACCACTTATCGGGGTAGTTGATTGCGCGCCTTTTTCTCGCAGTTTCCTAAGGATGCACTGGATTTGCCTGGGTGATTGGTGTGATTTTCGGGGAAAATCGGCGCAGACGCAATGAATTGCTCACAACAAGAACGCTTGAAATGCTCATGGCGGCAGCAGCGAAAACCGGATTGAGCAGCCATCCGGTCAGTGGATAAAATGCGCCTGCGGCCAATGGTATCAACAGCACATTATATCCGTAAGCCCAGAGAAAATTCATCCATATGATGCGGCGGGTTTTGATCGATAGCGCTACGGCATGACACAGACTCTCGAGCCCACCCCGCATCAGAACAATATCGGCGGTTTCAATGGCAATATCCGTACCAGTGCCGATGGCGATGCCGACATCGGCTTGGGCGAGCGCTGGCGCATCGTTGATACCGTCACCGGCGAAAGCTGATTTATTGCCCTGTTGTTGCAGTTCAGAAACGATGCGCGCTTTGTCTACTGGCATCACTTGCGCCCGAATATTCTCAATGCCCACCTCTGCCGCGATGGAATGGGCAGCGTTGGGATGATCGCCGGTGACCATCCATAGCTCCAGCCCATGTGTACGCAACCAGGCGATGGCTGCAATGCTGTCGGGCTTGAGTTCATCGGCAATATAGAAAATGGCGGCTGCCTGACCATCAACGCTTACCAATACTGGACTCGATAATTCGTCACCGCGACTTGAAATTTGCGTCTCCCACACATTCTGATCGAGGCTTGTATGCTCAATCATATGGCGCAGAGAACCCAGATGCAGTTGATGCCCCTCGGTCTCGCCTGTGATACCGGAACCGGCAACCACCTGGATATGTTCGGCTTCCGGTGGTTCGAGTTGTTGTTCTTGCGCCGCTTCTATGATGGTTCGGGCAATGGGGTGTTCGCTGTGGTTTTCGATCGCAGCGCACCAGCGGAGAATATCCCGCTGCGGATGAGCGTCGCTCAGAAGCGTGATTCCAGTCAGCCGAGGATGACCATAGGTCAGCGTTCCGGTTTTATCGAAAACCAGAACCCGCATAGTGGATAATGTTTCCAGTGCGCTGCCATGACGGAATAATACACCGAGTTGCGCGCCTTTTCCGGTTCCCACCATGATAGCAGTTGGTGTCGCCAAACCCATGGCACAGGGGCAGGCGATCAGCAAGACACTTACCGCGGTGATGAAGGCATAATTCAGGGAAGGCTCTGGACCCAGCCACAGCCACAGGATAAAGGTCACCAGTGCGGCTATCAGAACAATCGGGACGAAAACGCCGGCGATTCTATCAGCCAGCCGCTGAATGGGTGGTTTATCGGATTGCGCCAGTTCCACCATCCGCACGATCTGGTTGAGCAGCGTATCTTTGCCAATACTGGTGACGCGCATGGTCAGGGCTGCTTCATGGTTGACGGTTCCGCCAATAAGCGAATCTCCCGGCGCTTTGTGGATCGCTGTAGGCTCACCTGTCACCATGGATTCATCGATGTGGCTTGCACCAGCGATGACTTCCCCGTCCACCGGAATGCGCTCGCCCGGCCGAATCAGAACCCGGTCGTCAAGGCGCAGATTCCCCGTTGGAATTTCCATGATCTGCCCATCCCGTTGAACGCGCGCCTCAGAGGGCTGAAGCTGAATCAGATGGCGGATGGTGTCTGAAGTGTGGCTCTTGGCTCGGGCTTCCATCGTGCGCCCCACAAGAACCAAAGTGATGATCATGGCGCAGGCTTCAAAATAGACATGGGCCGTTCCTTCCGGGAACAGCCCCGGAAGCAGCCATGCCAGCATGGAATAGCTATAGGCCGCGCTCACCCCCAGCATGACCAGGCTGTTCATGCCAGGATTGACATGCCGGAGTTCAGACCATCCGCTTGTGAAAAACCGGCGTCCCGGAAAAATAATGATTGGCGTGACAAGCAGCCATTGCGCCAGGTTGATCCAGCCATTTCCGCCCAGGATTGCCCGCATCCATGCACCGGTTGCTGGCGTCATATGAGCCATGGCGATGATCATCAATGGTAAGGTCAAAGACACCGCCACGCGCAAATCATGCTTGAGGCTTTCCTGATGCGCACCATCGGAATCCTGAGGCGCAGTATCGTTTTGGTTTTGGGCGCTCGCGTGATAGCCGGCTTTTTCCGCCATGGCGATCATGGTATCAACGCTTTGATGTTGAGGAAAATAACGTACTATCGCCTGATGGGTCGCTAGATTTACACTTGCATCAAGGACTTCAGGAACACGTTCAAGCGATTTCTGAACTCTTTGGACACATGAGGCGCACGACATACCTGCTATCCCTAGTTGCAGCGTTTCGATCCGTGCGTGATAGCCGGCATCAGTGAGCGCTTTGCGGATTGATTGTGTGGCGTCGCGTGTTTCCGACACTTCGATATCGGCGTATTTTCCCGCCAGATTGACCGCTACTTTGACGACTTGCGATAAAGATTGCAGCGACTTTTCAATGCGCTGAACACACGAAGCACACTGCATGTCTTCGATAGCAACACGCAAATGGACGGGTTCGTTCATGTCAGCTCCTCAAAGTTGTTCGCATGAATGTACGGATAGTAGTAAGCTGAATATCCTTAAAGTATTGTGGGGCGCGTAAACATTATGGAATGCTGCAATCGCAAGCGACTCCATTGATTACCGGGACTTCAAGAGGTTCCCTGGCGGGCTGTTGGAATTCGCTGGGTCGAGCGAAAAAGCGGAGTTTAAACCTGTAAATGAGCACTTTGAGCGCAATTTTAACGCCGTAGATGGCCGAATCAGTAGAAAAGCAACAACCTGCTAGGTCGATATAACCTCGGCGCTAAAGCCGACTTCTTCTACAGCGCATATCAATGCCTCAGCCGACGCATTACCTTCGAGAATAGCTTCGCCGCGTTCAAGGCTGATTTCATCGATAACCACCCCTTCAAGTTGACTCAGCGCATTCTGAATAGCTTGAACGCAATGATTGCAAGTCATGCCACCTATTTTCAGTTTAACCATGGTATGAGCCTCAAGGAAATAACAATTATCAATATGTTCACCTTATCGCAATTGGGACGGACATGCAAAATACACCCAACATTTTATTAACCAGGTCTCTTAGGTTGTGTTGGTTGTAGGTTGTGTTGGTTGCGCATAAAAGTGCTTTATATAAGCATATTTTGTTAAAAACAACCTCTCCATTTTAGGGCCGGGTGAATAATTCTATTTTGAGACCTCAGCATAACCGTAATAACCGTAGTTTTTGGATGGAGTCGTTGAGTTTCCAGCAAAAGTTCCGCCATTCGAGAGGGAAGATTGGATTACACGACCTGATTTCAGGATAACAGGTTGGTATTACAGGTATTCAACCCGTATCCTGGATTCCAGGCGCAACTATCCAGGGCAATTTGGATCCTGGACCATAGAGCGTCAAGCAAAGGGCGCCCTTACGAATATTCGCGGCCATGGCAGATACCGTCAGCGTCGCATCAATAATATTAATTCGCCCTTCGGCCATGATGATGTTTTTGGCTTCGAGTTGACGATTCATTTCCCCCGGCAGTCGATCCCACCGATCATGCTCGACCAGCTTGTTTCGAAATCGCCCAAGGGTAGAGGCCTCGGGAACCTCGGCCCCCAGCTCAAAATGGCAGAATTTTCGAAATAACAGGTCACGATATAAGCTATGCGCTAACTGCACGCCGGACAGCCGGTACCACACCAGGCAATAAATCGCGCAACAAGGTTAATAATGGATGGCCGAGGCGACCTGTTGTGGAAGCATGGATCGTAGATAATAGACGCTCAATCTCTGACCAGTCTAATAAGGCCTCAGTATCTTCAAGCGCATGTAGAGTCGGATGGCCAGGATCTGAACCGGATACAAAAAGTTTGGGCTGGGTGGCGAATGGCTTTTGCATGGCTAATTATAACATTGGTGTAAGATGTAAACTGCGGGTGCGTTATGCTGAGGTCTTCATATATTCTATATTGAATGTTATCTGTTATCATTCGCATTAAGTCAACTCGTACAATTTAGGTGCTAAACCTGTCAACTCCTTAAGAGAGATGCACGATGGCAACTGCGACCGAAGTTACCGATTACGCTGAAATACCTCTTAACCGATTAGCTCCCGGGCAAGGGGGGCGAATCTGTGGGATCAATGCGGATAACAAACTGAGCAAACGCCTCTATCAGATGGGTATTATTGAAGGCGAAACCATTAAAGTAGTGCGGCGTGCGCCGGGAGGCGACCCGCTGGAATGCTGCCTGATGGGCTACCATCTTTCGCTCCGTTCCCAGGAATCTTATGCGGTACTCGTTCTGATTTCCATTCAACACGGTTTGAGAAAGAAGAGACGCTGGGGGATGTTTCGTGGCCGCTAATATGTACACATCGGACTCTGGCTTGCGTGAATCCACAAGTATTGCACCCGATATACCTGTGATCGCCGTAATGGGGAATCCCAATACCGGGAAAAGTGTACTTTTTAATGCATTAACCGGGATGAAGCAAAAAGTTGCCAATTATCCAGGCGTTACCGTGGACTGGCATGAAGGTACCGCGGCTTTGCCTGGTACGGGTTCAAGATTGATCGATCTTCCCGGAACGTATTCACTGACACCTCATTCACCCGATGAAGTCGTTGCTGTCGATATTCTACTCGGTCATATGGATTCGGTATCGAAACCGGATGCTGTTCTCCTGGTGGTGGACAGTACCAACTTGCAACGAAACTTCTATCTCGCCACCCAGTTGATGGAAATAGGGCTGCCCATTGTGATGGCGCTGAATATGTCGGATATGGCGCAGGCGCGAGGCTTGGTGTTGGACCTGTCAAAACTGCAACAACGGCTTGGTATGGTGGTGGTGCCAACCAGCGCTACCAAAGGTCACGGCATTCAGGAACTCAGATCGGCATTGGCGCAAGCAGTGAAAACCGCGCAGCCCACAAGCCTGGATCTATTTCCCGTGTGGCGCAAGCATGCGCAATTGTTGCATGATGAGTTTGCGGGTAAGGGGCAAAAAATCAGTTCGTTTGAATTGGAAAGAGCCTTAATGGACGAAGATGGGCTGATCGAAAAACGGCTGGTGGAGCGTTTTGGGGTGGAAATGCAAAACCGGCTGGAGCAGATTCGCGAACCTCTTAAAGAATCTCGGCCTATCGCCGCCATAGAAGCCCGGGTTCGGTACGGATGGATCAAAGAACTGCTTGGTGATGTGATAAAAGACAGCCCTCAGGTGCATACCATGTCCGAGCGGATTGATACGGTCATCAACCATCCTGTGGCTGGGATCATGATCTTTTTTCTCGTCATGGCGCTGGTGTTTCAGGCGGTGTTCGCGTGGTCGGCTCCATTGATGGATTTGGTGGATTCCGGTGCGGGATGGCTCGGGTCTGTCGTATCCGCCAACTTGCCTGAAGGGGCTTTACAGAGTTTGCTGGTGGATGGTGTCATCGCCGGTGTGGGTAGTATCATTATATTTCTTCCGCAAATTATTATTCTATCGGCTTTCATTGTACTGTTGGAAGATTCGGGCTATATGGCACGCGCAGCCTTTTTCATGGATCGGGTCATGCGCTTGTGTGGCTTATCTGGGCAGTCTTTTATTCCCATGCTGACCAGCTTTGCCTGTGCAGTGCCGGGAATTATGGCTACCCGGGTGATCCCGGATCGCCGCGATCGGCTGGCTACCATTATATCGGCGCCATTTATGACCTGCGCGGCTCGATTGCCGGTCTATACGCTGCTGATCTCAGCTTTTGTTCCACAACAACGGCTATATGGATGGGTCAATGTGCAGGGGCTGGTGTTGTTTGGGCTGTATATATTAGGTATTGTGGCAGGCATCGCGACGGCTTATCTGGTCAAGCGGGTACTTCTGCGCGGTCCATCACCCACTTTTCTGATGGAAATGCCGCCTTACCGCTGGCCGAATCTGCTCTCCCTTGTGGTGCGAATGCGCGATCGATCAAAGATGTTTGTGGTACGCGCCGGAACGGTGATGTTCAGTGTGGCGGTGGTCATCTGGGGCCTGGCGTATTTCCCCCGGGCAGAAGATCTTGAGCAGAAACTGGAAACCGATACAATACTACTTCAGCAAGTAGCGGATGAAGAGGAACGCGCTGAGCGCGTTCAGGAGCTTGCAGCTCAATTTGCAGCGGCGCAAATCGAACAAAGTTACCTCGGTCGACTCGGTCGAGTCGTGGAGCCTGTCTTTTCGCCACTGGGCTGGGACTGGCGCATTTCGGCTGCGGTGATCGCCTCATTTCCGGCGCGCGAGGTGGTGATCGGAGTGCTCGGTACCATTTTCGCTGTGGGGGACGAGGATAGCTCGACGGGCCTAAAGCAACGCGTTCATCAAGCGGTCCGAGCTGATGGAACACCGTTGTTTAACTTACCCGTTGCATTGGGCTTGATCATTTTCTACGCTTTTTGTTTGCAGTGTATCGCTACCATTGTCATTATTTATCGGGAGACTGGCTCCTGGAAATGGCCTGCTTTCGCATGGACATATATGACAGCTCTGGGTTATCTGGGGGCTTTCTTGTGTGTACAATTATTATAATGGTGGTGTTATGTTAAAAAAACGAAAATGTTCGAAACCCATGGCTCAATCATGACGGTTGAATCCCAGGCTATGTTTGTTGAAATCCAGGAATATGTGGCCATAGGCATCGTGATGGCAGTCGTTGCGTTTTCCGGCTGGCGGCGATGGCGCCTGAAAGATTCAAAGCCAAGGTCTTGCTGTGATAGTGGTTGTTCGGCGCCGACAAGTGTGAAGGATTCGGAGCGACATCACTAGCAGCTTGTTGAAAAACGTTATGACGTAGCAAAGCTCAGGTGCGATTCATTGAAACTGGGTATAATGGACGCAAGAACCGGGTTCATGACTTGTTCAGAGCTTACCTGCCTAGGGAAAGTATGCCCGATAACGTCTATTTTTTCAGCTAAATGTGCTTGTACCGTAAGCTCGACGGGCTATAAGGGGATTGTATGCGGCTCAACCGCATTGTGCTCGCGGGATTCAAATCGTTTGCCGACAGGGTTGAGATCCCTATGGACGGTCGCTGCATCGCCATTGTGGGACCCAATGGCTGCGGCAAATCCAATGTCGTGGATGCGATTCGCTGGGTTCTGGGAGAGAGCGCCGCCCGTCATCTGCGCGGCAGCGCGCTCGGAGATGTGATATTCAATGGTTCGTCGCAACGGCGCGGGGCAACGCGGGCCTATGTTGAACTGCATTTTTCCCAGTGCGCAAACCGTTTATCCGGGCGCTATTCTACCATCGATGATCTGGTTTTGCGGCGGGAAATTCATGCCAATGGCGATTCGATATTCTCTTTTAACCAAAACCGTTGCCGGAAAGCAGATATTGTCGAGATGATGGCGGGAACAGGGCTTGGATCACGCAGTTACGCCGTGATCGGTCAGGGCACTGTCGGGCGTCTTGTTGAAGCGAAGCCGGAAGAACTGCGCCTGTTGCTCGAGGATGCTGCTGGAATGGCCCACTACCGTCAGCAACGCAAGGAAACCGAAACACGCTTGCAGGAAAGCCTGAACAATCTTGATCAGATGGAAGCTTCCCAGAAGGATCTGCAGCGACGCGGAAAGCGGCTCCAGGAACAGAAAAACCGAGCGTTCAAGTATGAGAATCTGCGCACTGAATTGCGTGATGCCCAGATGGCTCTTATGGTTTTGTACTGGCGGCGTGGCCAGGAAGCATTAGCGCTTTCCGGGTCGAAAATTCAAGACATTGAGCAGGGAGTTGAGACAAGACAGAATAAGGAAAATCATCTGGAGCAACAAATCCAGGCTTTACGAAGTCACGTGGATGATGCAGGTGAAATGTGTACGGAACGTCAGTCTGTAGTGGGGGAATTGAACGGGCAGATATCACGCGCCGAACAGCGCCTGGATGATTTGAAACGCCAGCATCAGGCGATGCGCGCACGCCGGGAAACGCTGCAGAGCCAGGAGCGGGATCAGGCTCGCGAATACCAGCTTCAACAGCAACAGATTGCGGAAATCGAGAACCGACTCGAGCAAGCCAATGCGATGCATGAAGACAGTGGCAAGCGGTGCTTGCAGTCGAAAAAAATCCTCGAAGCTCGGCAAAGCGCGGAAACCCGGAGAGTCGAGGAAGAAAAAGAACTCCTCGAGCAGCGTGGGTTACTCAAGGAACAAATCACAAAACGGGCGGTGCAGATCGAATCCGATGAAGCCATGCTCGAGCATATCCAGCATCAATATTTCCGTGGCATCGCAGATGAACAGCAGGCTGTTGATGTTCTTGCTCGACGTATGAGGGATATGCAGGATGAAATCGATTTCTCCCGCGATGCGGTGGCTGAATTTGAAATACGTTGTGAACAATGCGCTGTGCTCAGGTGTCGCTTGGAATCGGTGACCAATTATGGCGATGATTGGATGAGTGCTTTCCAACAACGTCAACTGCGCCTGCAAACCCAGGTTGAATCGATCGCGCACAGCCATGCTGACAGTAGTAGAATTCAGAATCAGGATGCCATGAACCCATGGCTTGAAAAATCGGGTCTTGGGATGGTTCCGCGCCTGATCGATCTTCTGGTCATTGAACCGGGATGGGAGTCCGCTATTGAGGAAATACTGGGTTCATGGATGTATGCGCGGGTGGTGGAAGGCACCAATCGGCTTGAACTAATCCCTGCAGAACTCGAAGGCAGCGGATTAATGATCATGCAAGCGGATCGGGTTGAGGCGGTATCGCATCCCGCCACTTTGAGTGCAAAAATCATTGCTCCGCTCTGGGCTCAAAAGCTGGTCGCCTCGTTTCATGCTGCGGAAGACCATAACGGTGTGATGGATGTGGGTCATGCTCAAAGCCATGTCAACCCTTCGGGCTTCCTTTGGGGTCAGGGACAGTTCCGTGCCCCGCCAGGGGGTGATCAAGGTGGTGTGTTGCGTGCGATGACGCGCCTTCGGCAGTGGCGGCAGGAACTCGAACAACTCAACGCAGTTTTGCCTTTGTTGCTGGAGCGGCAAAGTAAGCTTAGATCGGATTGCCAGGCATTAGTCAAAGAGTCGGACGAACTTGATGCTGAACTGGTTGAAGCGCGCCGCGATCTGGATCACGCATTACTTGAGCATCAGCATGTGGTATCCCGGCATGATGAAGCCATGCTACGCCTCGAATCCCGGAAGGATGCCATGATGGATCTGGATGAGCAACGGGAAGCGATTCAGGAGCGTTTGGGAAAGTATCGCAATGAACTGGGGGAACTTGAGCAATCCCTGCTGAAGGTCGATAATAGAATGAACCATCTGAGGCAAGATCCGCAATCACAATCCTATGATGAAGCGCGACGGGTTTATGAATCCGAGCACGGACAAGTGCAGCAAAATGCGCTGGTCATCGAACAAATCAAAGGGCAATATCTCACAGCCGTGGAACGAGGCAATCACCTCGAGAAAAGCCTGGATTCTAACCGTGAACAATTGCTGCAATCGAAGGAGCGTCTTGAACATCTTGATGCGGTCGATCCGCTCCAGGCATCCCTGGATGTATGGCGAGCGCAACAGGAGCGTGACAAACTGCGGTTGAATGAGCTTCAGCAACAATATCATGGTCAACGAACCGACCTGAGAGAATTGGAAACGGAACTGGAACAAATTCGCAAACAGCTTTTCCAGGATCAGGAACATTTACAGCACTGGCGCTTACAACAACAAAATGCATCCAATGATATCAAGCAGGCTGAGCATCAGAAAGAAACATTGGATTTGCCCGAAGAACAATTCGCAGACCATCCTTGTGTGAGCGATTCAGAGGATAGGCTTCGTCAACGTATCGCTACATTGCAGAAACAGCTTGATCAATTCGGAGCGGTCAATCTCAATGCAGAAGCGGAATACCAGGAACTGGAGCAGCAGCATGGATATCTGCTGCAGCAACTGGAAGATGTGCATGAGGCAACACAGATGATCCGGCAGGCTATGGAACGCATCGACGCAGAGAGCCGCCAGCGTTTGAATGCGTTATTGTCGCAGCTCGAACGATCACTGGCACAACATTTTTCGGATCTTTTCGATGGCGGAACTGCGGAACTGAAGGCGACCAGCGATGATCTTTGGACCTCGGGCATCCTGTTAAACGTACGCCCCCCCGGGAAGCCCCATGCTTCTATCCATTCACTTTCAGGAGGTGAAAAGGCACTGGCGGCTCTGGCGCTGGTTCTGGGCTTGTTCGATTTGAACCCGGCGCCGTTTTGTCTGTTCGATGAAGTGGACGCTCCTCTCGATGATCCCAATACCTTGCGCTTTAGCCGGTTACTGACAAGGATCTCAGACCGCATTCAATGTCTGGTTATTTCCCATAATAAGCTGACCATGGCTACTGCGGATCGATTGATTGGTGTTACTATGCAGGAACCAGGGGTATCGCGTATAGTGAGCGTAGATCTGGAAAACATAGCCCATGAAGAGGAAATGGTATCGTGAGCAATCTGCGTCTGTGGCTTGTACTTGTCGGGGGTGGGGCGTGGTTGGCGCTGTTGTTCTACGAACTGCGCCGGGGGGGAGGATCTCGTGAACAAAGCTCAAAACTTTCTCGACGGCACGAGCCTCAGGTCTATCCAGACGACTTGACAGATCAACAGAGTGTGGATGGCTGCAGTGATATGCTTCATCATGCAGTCACACAGAGTACCGACGCAGAGGCGAACCATCCGCATGAAGGTTCATTTTCAGTTGACGATGCATTGAATCCAGTAGTTTTCTATGTGGTGACCAAGGAACGGAACTGGATTGATCTCCAGCGATTGCAGATACTGCTGCGCAGCGAAGGTCTGGAGATTGGCGATGATGGCATCTTCTATTATTATGGGGATGAAGGGGCGGGTGAAAACATTCTTTACTCCGTCGCTGACATGCTGGAACCCGGTCGCCTTGATGCTCCGCGTTATAACTGGCGCAGCGTTGGAATCATTTGCTGCATGTACCCGCGAAGCGATTTTTCCTGGAATCATACCGCGCTTGATGCCATGCTGGCCACTATACGGAGAACCGCCCAGGTGCTTGATGCCGAGATTCTGGATCAAACGCGGCACCAACTTCTGCCAACCCATATAGACAAGATACGCCAGCGTTGGTTTGCGTCCACGCCATAAGCTATGCAGGCTGTTGAAATTCTGCTGACTCGACCATCTACGGCGTTAAAATCAAGCTTAAAGTGCTCATTTACAGGTATAAACTCCGCTTTTTCGCTCGATTTTGCCTTGTATCTGGCTCGACTCAGCGAATTTCAACAGCCTGCTAGAGAATTCTTATGGAAGGTGGATTATCCTTGTTCAGTGCGCGAGCCAAGGCTGAAAACCTGCGTCGCGAGATTCGCTGGCATAATTACCGTTACTATGTTCTGAATCGTCCTCAAATCAGTGATGCAGAATATGATCGCTTGCTGCGCGTATTGCGGGATATCGAGGCAAGATTCCCGGATTTTATAATTGAGAAATCTCCCACCCAGCAGGTTGGAGCGCCACCAGCGTCCCGATTTTTACCAATTCAGCATATTTCCCCCATGCTTTCCCTGAATAACGCGATTTCAGACCAAGAGGCCTTGCGCTTTGGTCAACGTGTTTGTCAAGGGCTGGATATGGATGTCGATTTCGTTGCCGAACCCAAACTTGATGGACTGGCGGTTAATTTGATCTATCGCCAGGGGCACCTTGAAACAGCAGCCACCCGCGGTGACGGAACCACAGGCGAGGATGTGACTGCCAATATTCACACAATCGCAGCGGTACCCCTGGAAATCGGAAAAATGCCGTCCATTGGCATGGATGTGATGGAAATACGCGGTGAGATATACATGCCACGGCGCGCCTTTGCCCAATTCAATAAGCGTTTGAAAGGCAAAGGACAGGTGGAGTTCGCCAATCCGCGTAATGCAGCGGCAGGAAGCTTGCGCCAGCTTGATCCTGCGATTACTGCACGTCGACCGCTGGCTTTTTTTGCCTACGGTGTCGGGGGGGCGCTGGAAATGAACTGGCGAACCCATATGGATGTACTGGAAACTCTTGATAGCTGGGGTTTTCCGATTAATCAATGGATCAGGGTTCAACCAAATATCGAGGCATGTATCCAGTATTATCATGAAATGGCGCAACGGCGTGAGGATCTGGATTATGATATTGATGGCGTGGTTTATAAAGTCAATGATCTGAAGCTGAGACAACAGATGGGCGCGCGCTCGCGCGCGCCTCGATGGGCTCTGGCGCATAAGTTTCCGGCTCCGCAGGCACAGTCCGTTCTTGAGGATGTGAGTTTCAGCGTGGGTCGTACCGGAGCCTTGACACCGGTGGCTCGGGTCACGCCGGTAGAGATCGGCGGTGTGACGATAACCCATGCGAGCCTGCATAATATGGATGAAGTAAGGCGCAAGGATATACGCATTGGTGATCGTGTAATCGTCGAAAGAGCCGGCGATGTTATACCTCAGATTGTTGCGGTGGTCATGGAGCAACGGTCGAGCGAGGTTCGGACTGTGAACGTACCACAACAGTGTCCGGCGTGTGGCGCTGCCGTCGCCATAGAGCCAGGAAAAGCCGCGGTCTACTGCCCTGCGGGGCTGCATTGCCCTGCACAACTCAAGCAAAGCATCCGCCATTTTGCCAGCAGGAGCGCCATGGATATCCGGGGCCTGGGCGATAAGATCGTCAGCCAGTTGGTTGAGCGCAAATTGGTACTTAATATGGCGGATTTGTATCAGTTGCCTGAAAACGTCTGGTTGAGTCTGCCAAGAATGGGGGAGAAACTGGTTCGGCGCTTATTGTCCGCCATTGAAGCGAGCAAGGATACTACATTGCCGCATTTTCTTTATGCCCTGGGGATCCGGGGCGTGGGTGTGGCGACCGCACGAGCCATGGCCGCCCATTTCCTTTCCTTACAGGCGATCATGGATGCGGATGAAACCGGGTTGCGCGCTATGGATGATATCGGTTTGATCCTGGCACGCGAGATCAGGGACTTTTTTGATGATACAGGCAATCGGGCCGTCATCGACGCGCTGTTGGGGGCAGGCATCCACTGGCCGGATTTCCATGACGAAATGTCCGGCCAACCATGGCAGGGAATGACCTTTGTACTCACAGGCACCCTTGAAACCTTGAGCAGAAATGAAGCTCGGCAAGCCATCGAACGGCTGGGGGGGCGAATGAGCGGAAGCGTTTCGCGCGCGACGGAATGTCTGGTGGTGGGCCGGAATCCCGGTCACAAGCTTGAAAATGCGCGGGAGTTTGGTATCCGGCAGGTTGATGAACAGGGTTTTGAGGAGTTGCTCAAACAGCCTGATCTGCTAAGGAAGCTCTGAACAAATCATGCACTCGGGGTTCTTGCGTCCCTTATATCCAGCTTCGTCCAGGCTTGTTCAGAGGTTCCCTGAAGGTCTACCGGTACATGACATTGACGTTTGATGAAAACGCCTTTCACAGGCTCGATGCAAAGAACTTCGCTTGCAATATTAACCGTTGTTCGTAACATTGTCGGGCGAGTTGCACATCGGCGAGGAAATAAGGTAGCTCTTCCAGACGTAAAGCCTGAGCTCCATCGACCAATGCCCTTTCCGGATGGGGATGAAAATCAACCAGAACCATGTTGGCGCCAGCGATGATTCCTTGCGCTGTGGCATGGCACAAGTCCTGAATGCCATCGGGCCCAAAGGCTCTCAAACCCACGGAGTGGGAAGGATCGATGCATACCGGCATGCGGGTAAGGCGCTTGACTACTGGTATGTGGGCAAAGTCCACCAGGTTGCGGTGTGGTTCTCCGAGCTGGGTTTTGACGCCTCTCAGGCAGAAAATAACGTGAGTATTACCCTCGCTGGCCAGATATTCACTGGCAAACAGCGATTCATCCAGCGAAATGCCGAATCCGCGTTTCAATAATACCGGAAACCTGCGCTGCCGTCCCGCCGCCTTAAGCAGTTCAAAGTTCTGTGCATTGCGGGTTCCGATCTGCAACATTACGCCAGTTTTATGATTGTGGCGATCCAGTGCATCCGCTATTTCATCGATCTGGTATTCATGGGTCACTTCCATGGCAATGACGCGGATACCGTAGGCGTCGGCGAGCTCGAATACATAGGGCAGACACTCAGCCCCATGCCCTTGAAAACTATAGGGGCTGGTTCTGGGCTTGTAGGCGCCCATTCGGGTGCATGTCTGACCATTTTCCTGCAAGGCGCGCATGGTTTGTTCGACATGTTCGCGATGGTCTACGGCACAAAGCCCGGCGAAAACATGCAGGTTTGTCTGGCTAAAATGTACGCCATTGTAGGTGAAATCAAGCGAACGACTGTCATCAGCGTGGCGACCCATGATCGGGAAATGGTCGGAAATACGCACTACGCGCTCAACACCAGGCAGGGACAGCATATCTTCCGAATCCAGGGCGGAGGTTCGGCCAATCAGATAGATCTCGAGCAGCCGTTGTTCCTTACCCTGGACTTGATGCGCTCTCGGTTCAATATCTTCGTAGTCCGCGAGTCTTTCCATCAATGCCTGATAAGTTTCGTCCATTCGTTCGATATCGGGTCTGAGTATGAGAATCATGAGAAAACCTTTTGTTTGCATTCTTTGATTATTCGCGCCATCGAAGTTTTAAATCCGCATAAGCATCGATACGTCGATCACGGAAAAACGGCCATAGTCGCCGAACGTCCTGACAACGGGACCATGAAAGATCGGCGCTGATTACACCGGCATCATAATCGCATTGCGCCAGCAGTTCACCCTGCGGTCCACATATAAAACTGCCGCCCCAGAAGTCGATACAGCCCGAGCCATCCGTTGCTGTTTCCTGCCCTGTGCGATTGCAGCACAAGATATGCATGCCGTTTGCTACGGCATGCGCTCGTTGAATGATGCGCCATGCTTCGTATTGACGCCGACGTTCCTCGTTATCGTCTTGAGGATCCCAGCCAATCGCAGTTGGATACACAAGAACGCGAGCGCCTTTGAGCGCCATCAGTCGCGCCGCTTCGGGAAACCACTGATCCCAGCAAACCAATACACCAAGGCTTCCGAATGGCGTTTCAACTGGTTCAAAGTCGCCATCCCCAGGAGTAAAATAAAATTTCTCGTGATAACCAGGGTCTTCGGGAATATGCATTTTGCGGTAAATGCCTAGAAGCGTGCCATCAGGACCTAGCACTACGGCAGTATTGTGGAATATACCTTCCGCCCTGCTCTCAAAGACTGAGCCTATCACTACGATACCATAACGCGCGGCTTGTTCGGATAAAAAACCCGTAGTGGGCCCTGGGACAGACTCAGCCCATTCGAACAGGTCGGTACGCATAGTTTGACAGAAATAGGGTTTTCCGTGAAGTTCCGGAAGCACCACAATCTGAGCGCCGGTTCCAACCGCCTGGGCGATTCCGCTGGCGATTCGTTTATAATGGCTGGCAACGGGCGGGTAAGCCTGCTGCACGCAGGCAGCCTTGATTGGGTCAACGGGATGGCTCATGATTTATGGAAACGACCGAAGTAGAAAATTATATTATCCAAAAGTATCAATGACGATTATACTATTTTACCAGGGTCTGCAGTTCCTAACAGGAGTGGGTTGCCTGATTGCGCACAGAAGTGCGCAGGATTATTTCATTTAAAGTCCATAAATTGATCAATGACAAGGTCATATCATTTCTTTCGGTTTGAAACCGAATACGGAAGAGCCTTATTATTACAGAATTGAAATCATGGAGCATGAGGAAAAAAAATGACATTGCGCATCGCGATTCATCATCATACCCGTTACCTATATGACCACCCAGTGTCTTTGTCACCCCATGTGTTTCGTCTGCGTCCGGCAGCCCATTGCCGCACGCCGATTGAGGCTTATTCCCTGCGTGTTAAACCGGAAAAGCATTTTATCAACTGGCAGCAGGATCCGAGCGGAAATTTTATGGCGCGTATAGTATTTCTGGGGAAATCTACCGAACTAAGCGTGGATGTTGATATCGTCGCTGATATGACAGCGATCAATCCCTTTGATTTTTTCATAGAAGAATACGCGACCCACTATCCGTTCGAATATGAGATGCGCTTGAGCGAAGAATTGAACCCATACCTGAAAATCTCGGAAAACGGCCCCTTGTTGCAGGCATGGATCAAGGAAATGCGTTATGAACACAAACCAGAGATGAATGATTTTCTGGTGATGGTCAATCAGCGTTTGAACCAGAGTATCCGCTATCTGATCCGTATGGAACCTGGCGTACAAAGCTGTGAGACCACGCTGGAAAAGGGCTGCGGCTCGTGCCGGGATTCGGCGTTTCTGCTGGTTCAGATCATGCGCCACCTCGGTCTGGCGGCACGTTTTGTCTCCGGCTATCTCGTACAATTGAAAGCGGATATGCCTGCTCTGGACGGACCATCCGGTCCCGAACAGGATTTTACCGATCTTCACGCCTGGTGCGAGGTTTACATTCCCGGCGCCGGATGGATCGGGCTCGATCCCACTTCCGGTTTGTTTGCAGGGGAAGGGCATATACCACTGGCCTGCACTCCGGAACCAGCGAGCGCTGCACCGATAAGTGGCAATTTTTGGCCCGATGTTCCAACCGGGGTTTCGTTTGAATTTCGCAACCATGTACAGCGTATCCACGAAGATCCCCGCGTCACATTGCCCTATAGCGAAGATCAGTGGGCATGTATCGACAGGTTGGGCAGTTATGTCGATCAGCGTTTGCAGCAAAGCGATGTACGCTTGACCATGGGCGGAGAGCCGACGTTTGTCTCCATTGATGATATGGAGTCGCCCGAGTGGAATACAGCCGCTCTGGGGGAGAAAAAACGCCAATTGGCCGGGGATTTGCTGCTGCGGCTGCGCGAAGCGTTTGCTCCGGGAGGTGTTCTGCACTACGGGCAGGGAAAATGGTATCCTGGTGAACTGTTGCCCCGCTGGGCGCTCGAATGCTATTGGCGCAGTGATGGCCTCCCACTGTGGCGTGATGAACAACTTCTGGCCCGGGATGATATCGATTACCATTGCACTATCAAGCAGACTGAACAGTTCGCCAGAGACCTGTCCCTTGAACTTGGCATCAGCGATGCCAATCTGATTCCCGCTTTTGAAGATATCTTTCATGCCCTGTGGGAAAAAGACAACCTGCCACCTGATCTGGATCCACTGAAGGCTGCCAAGGACGATTCCATCGAACGACGGCATCTGGCTGAAATGCTGTCGCGAGGACTCGATGTTGCCACCGGTTATGCTCTGCCTCTGCGATGGGACGATATTCATAAACGGTGGCAGAGTGTGCATTGGCATTTCCGCCGCGAAACCATGATGCTTATTCCCGGCGAATCGCCCATGGGTTTTCGTCTTCCGTTATCGAGAGTGCGCTCGGTCAGTCCAGAGGAACGTCAACGCCATCATCCGGTCGAGCGGAGCTTGTTCGACTCGTTGCCAGATTTGGGAGATTCCCATGGCGAGATCGCAAAGCGCTATAGCTATATTGAAAGTGAAGCGCTTCATCCTGAAATCGAGGTCATGGAATCAGCGGATATGCGGCAGGATGACAAGGAAGTTTCCAGCCTGAAGCCACCTGAAATGATCTATACCGCGCTGTGTATCGAACTGCGCCACGGAGTGGTACATATTTTTCTGCCGCCGCTGGATTATCTCGAACATTACCTTGATCTGCTGACATGCATCGAAAAGATTGCTGGCAAGCTCCGCCTGTCGATCCGGCTGGAAGGATACAGTCCACCTGTTGATTACCGCCTGAAAAAACTCTCGGTGACTCCAGATCCAGGCGTGATTGAGGTAAACGTGCATCCCTCGGATTCGTGGCAACAGCTCAAGGATATTACTTTTACACTGAACGATCATGCGCGTCGGTGTCGACTCGGCGCAGAAAAATTTATGCTCGATGGCCTGCATACCGGAACGGGAGGCGGCAATCACATCACTCTGGGCGGAGCGACGCCCCTGGATAGTCCGTTTCTGCGCCGTCCTGATCTGCTGCGCAGCCTGATCACTTTCTGGCAGCATCATCCCTGTATGTCGTATCTGTTTTCGGGTATGTTCGTCGGCCCCACCAGTCAGGCGCCCAGGATCGATGAAGCGCGGGATGATGCCCTTTATGAACTGGAAACGGCTTTCAGGGAGATGCCAGGCGGAGAGGTGTCGCAACCGTGGCTGATCGACCGATTGTTACGCAATCTGCTGGTGGATATTACCGGTAACACCCACCGCGCCGAAATCTGTATCGACAAACTCTATTCGCCGGATAGCCAAAGCAGGCGCCTGGGTCTCGTTGAATTGCGCGCCTTTGAAATGCCGCCACATGAGCGCATGAGTATGGTGCAAATGCTGCTGGTGCGTGCTTTGGTCAGCAGTTTCTGGGATAAACCTTATGAGCATCCCCTGGTTCGCTGGGGCACTGCATTGCATGATCGTTTCATGCTACCCCATTTTTTATGGCAGGATTTGAAAGAAGTGATACTGGCACTGCGCCGAGACGGTTACGCTTTTCAACTCCAATGGTTTGCTCCATTTTATGAATTTCGTTTTCCCCGATATGGCTCGGTGCAGATCGGGGATATTGGAATGGAACTGCGCGGAGCCATTGAACCCTGGAATGTATTGGGCGAGGAGATCAGTCAGATCGGAACCGCCCGTTATGTTGATTCATCGGTCGAGCGATTGCAGGTGCGGCTCACCGGACTGACAGAATCCCGCTATGTGTTGTCGTGTAGAGGTCGCCGTGTGCCCCTTCATCCCACGGGTGTTGACGGTGAATATGTGACCGGTATTCGTTATCGCGCCTGGCAACCACCTTCTGCGCTGCATCCAACGATTGGAGTTCATTCTCCATTGGTGTTCGATCTTATCGATACATGGAATGGTCGGGCAATCGGTGGTTGCACTTATCATGTCGCCCATCCGGGTGGACTCAGTCCCGAGGATTTTCCGGTCAATGCCTATGCCGCTGAAACCAGAAGAGCGAGCAGGTTCTGGAATTTCAATCATACGCCGGGGGAAATTCAGCCACAGCCCGATCTTACCCGGCATGGAGAATTTTATACGCATGGTGAAATGCCCGGTCCCATGGAGCCTCCGATTGAAGAAATCGATGCAGAGTTCCCCTATACCTTGGACTTGCGCCGACGACCATACCTAGGGAACCTATGACCTGGGCGGATTCGTGTTGCGGCTATTCGCTGTCGATCCAAAAGAAAACACTGGCCGGCCAAGCCAGCCAGTGTGCCTGGATGTGATATCATGACTATTCCTTATTTTTTCAATTTTGGTCCCAGGAACAACGGACAGGATGGATCTTTGGCGCAATTTCCAGCTATAGAACTATGACCACGATGGAGCATACATCCCAAACATTGCCAAATATCGCTCATGTACTGATTGAAGCGATGCCCTACATTCAACGATTCCGCGGCAGATCGGTGGTGATCAAATATGGTGGTCACGCCATGTCGGATCAAGGTCTGCGCAGGGATTTCGCTCGTGATGTGGTTCTGTTGAAGCTGGTGGGTATCCAGCCGGTGGTGGTTCATGGCGGTGGGCCTCAAATCGCCACCCTGTTACAACGCCTCGGCAAAGAATCAGAATTCGTGCATGGCTTGCGTGTAACCGATTCGGACACCATGGACGTGGTTGAGATGGTGTTGGGAGGGTTGGTCAACAAGGATATCGTCAACAGAATCAACGCCGAAGGCGGCAACGCCATCGGTTTGACAGGCAAGGATGGCGGGTTGATCAAGGCGAGAAAGCTTGCACTGGGCGGACTGCCGGAAAATGCCGATCTGGGATATGTCGGGGAAGTGACCGAAGTCAACCCGCGCATCGTCAGTGTTCTTGAAGACGCCGATTTTATTTCCGTGATCGCGCCTATTGGTGTGGGGGCGGATGGGATGTCTTACAATATCAATGCCGATGTGGTTGCCGGAGAGATTGCAGCTATTCTTGGCGCAAACAAGTTGCTGATTCTGACCAACACGCCGGGTGTGCTCGACAGAAATCAGCAATTGATCAGTTCATTGAACGCGCCAGACATAGAGCACATGCTGGCTGACGGCAGCATTTCGGGCGGCATGATACCCAAGATTCAGTGCGCTTTGCGCGCCGTGCAGGCTGGCGTGCCACGCGCGCATATCATTGATGGTCGCGTAGCCCACGCCATTTTGCTGGAGTTGTTCACCGACCAGGGGGTCGGCACTTTAATCAAGGCAAGCTAGGTACAACGCTTGCCTGGAAAAACCCGGCAATCAGGGTTCTTCTGTCTATGCAAAATGCATGATCCTGACAAAGTTCGTCGTAGTTATATTGATCAGATGGAAAGTTGTCCGCAGGGAATGCACTGCATTTCTCCGCCGATTACTACATTTAATTGCGTAAGCTTCCAATCTCTCGTCTGATGTATAAACAACCGACATCCAATCTGCCTGGGCATGGTTTCCAGCATAAAAAGCCAAAATCAAAACGATCATTGCTCGCGCCATATCCAAGCCTCTAAGGAAGCTCTGGACGAAGGATTGGGAGGTTTGGTCGCAAGCCGACCCTATAATATAAAATTTAGTATAAAATCTATAGAATTCTCCCGATTCCTGATCTTCTATTAAACGGTTATCAACAGAAAAGAAGAGAGGTTTGGATGGGAGAATCCGGTGGGTAGAGCTGTGCCTGGCGGGGCACTGATGCTAAATATTTTCAATCCGATATGATCGATTGCTGAAAAATGATTGTTTTAACTCGGCAAATTTGGGATGAAATCAACCTTCATACGCACCTGAATGATGCTATGAATAACGAAGGAACCTCTGATCGAGTCTGAACGAAGGAGATTGTGGTTCATTATATTCAGATTCAAGGTGTAAATTGCACGGGTTAGCAAGGCTATTGCGAAGATTTACAACGATGAATGGGCATAAGGAACGCAAGAACCGGGTTCATGACTTAATCAGATGTTCCCTAAGGAAAAGGGGAACCTAGTGAACTCGAATTGGGCAACTGCGGATTTGTGCGACGATCATGAGGATGCGTTGGAAATACTTGCCCCTGTTTTCAGGGATTTTGGCGATTCTCGGGCCTTTTATGGCCAGGTTTTCTGTATCAAGGTGTATGAGGATAATACGCTGGTGGCGCGAACACTGGAACAGCCTGGAGCAGAGCGGGTTTTGGTCGTTGATGGTGGTGGGTCGATTCGCTGCGCGCTGCTGGGAGACCGGCTTGGCGATATGGCGGTGCGCAATGATTGGGCAGGGATTGTCGTTTATGGTTGTGTGCGCGACAGTGAACAACTGGCAAAACTGCCTATCGGCATTAAAGCTTTGGCCAGCATGCCGCGCAAAAGTAAAAAACGCGGCGAAGGCATCCTGGACGTGAGCCTTGATCTTCCTGGCGCGAGGGTTACGCCGGGACAATGGCTGTATGCTGATGCCGATGGCATTGTTATAGCGGCAGAGAATCTATTGAGTCAAATCCTTTGATATGTCGGATTCCATAAAAGAAAAACCAGAAACTCCCCTGATATCGCTCACTATCGACGGTACTTCCTATATCGGACTGGAAGGTGAACGATTCCTCGATGTTCTGGAGCGATGCCATATCCGCTTACCCCATCTTTGCTATCATCCGGCGCTGGGCGCCATTCAAAGCTGTGACAGTTGTTGGGTTCGGATTGGTGGGCAATTGGTGAGAGCCTGCACCTTGCGCTGGCATGCGGGAATGGAGGTCAGCCTTGATGATTCTATGGCGCAAGCCGCGCGCGAGGAAGGATTAAGCCGAATCATCGGTCAACATGAACTGTATTGCACGACGTGTGATTATAACAATGGGACCTGCGAGGTTCATAATACGGTCGAGCATTCGGGTATTGCACATCAGCGTTACCCATTCACTCCAAAACCTTATTCCGTGGACCAGAGCAACCCTTTTTACCGCTACGATCCCTCGCAGTGTATTCTGTGTGGCCGATGCGTAGAAGCCTGCCAGAATGTTCAGGTCAATGAAACTCTCAGCATTGACTGGAAAGCAGATCAACCGAGGGTGTTGTGGGATGGCGGAAGTGAGATTAATGCCTCAAGTTGTGTTTCCTGTGGTCATTGTGTCACCGTCTGCCCATGTAATGCTTTAATAGAGAAAACCATGCAGGGTAAAATTGGGCTGATGTCAGGGCTGAAACACAGTATCAACAGACCTTTAATCAACATCGTCAAGGCGATTGAGCCGGCCATCGGCTTTGAGCCAATTTTCAAAATTTCCAATGTGGATGCGGCGATGCGGCGCGATCGTATCCGTATCGGTAAAACGGTATGCATTTATTGTGGCGTGGGATGCAGCTTCGATGTATGGACCAAGGATGATGCGGTATTGAAGATTCAACCGCAATTCAAAGCGCCGGCCAACGGTATTTCAACTTGTGTCAAAGGCAAGTTCGGCTGGGATTTCGCCCGCAGTCAGGAACGCTTGCGCACACCTCTGATACGGGAAGGTGATCGTTTTCGAAGCGCTTCATGGGAAGAAGCTGTGATTTTGGTAGCGCAAAAATTTACAGCAGTGCGGGAACGCCATGGAGCGGATGCGCTGGCTTTTATTGCTTCCAGCAAATGCAGCAATGAAGAAACCTATCTGATGCAGAAATTAGCGCGTGGGGTGATCGGCACCAACAATATCGATAACTGTTCGCGTTATTGTCAGAATCCTGCGACCACCGGGCTCTTTCGCACGGTAGGTTACGGAGGCGACTCGGGCTCTATTGAAACGCTGCAGCTTGCCGATGTCGTTTTGATTGTGGGTTCTAATACTGCAGACAGTCATCCGGTCATCGCTTCGCGTATCAAAAGGGCTCAGAAACTTGAGGGGCAAAAAGTGATCGTGGCGGATATCCGGCCTCACGAAATGGCCCGGCGCGCTAATATTTTTATCCAACCATCACCGGGAACCGATCTGATCTGGATTAACGCCATCGCCCGTTATATTCTGGATCAGGGCGGGGCAGATTGTGCGTTCATCGCCCGTCGTGTAACGGCTTTTGAGGAATATCAGGATTCTTTGACGCCTTTTACCATGGAGTATGCCGAACAGATTTGCCATATACCGGAATCAACCCTGGTGGAAGTGGCTGAGATCATTCAATCGGCTCAACGTTTCTCGATTCTCTGGGCTATGGGAATCACTCAGCATGGATCAGGATCGGACGCGAGTACCGCGTTATCCAATCTTCTGCTGTTAACCGGGAATTATGGCAGGCCGGGTACTGGCGCCTATCCATTGCGCGGTCATAACAATGTGCAGGGCGCGGGCGATTTTGGCTGCCTGTTTAATTTATTGCCGGGTTACCAGCCTGTCACTGATCCGAATGCGAGGAAACGATTTGAGCAGGCATGGAATGTATCGCTGCCTGAGCGCACGGGTCTGAACAATCATGAAATGATTGAAGCCATGCTCGATGGGCGGGTGCGCGCCATGCATGTGATGGGTGAGGAGCTTGCTTTGGTTGCACCCAATACTTCAAAAGTTGAACAGGCGCTGGAAAATGTCGATTTTTTGGTGGTGCAGGATTTGTTTCTGAGCCGGACCGCCGAGTTTGCTGATGTGGTGCTTCCGGCGGCGGCGAGTCTGGAAAAAGAAGGAACCTTTACGAATACCGAGCGGCGCATTCAGCGTTTTGAGGCGGTTCTCGCGCCCTGGGCCGACAGTCGCCCGGACTGGCGCATTCTCATGGCTATAGCAGATGCCATGGGCGCGCAATGGCCGCATTATGCCGGTCCCGGCGCCATTATGGCTGAAGCCGCCAGCGTTACGGATATTTTCGCCGGCGTTCGCTATGAACGGCTCCAGGGCTATGACTCACTGCAATGGCCAGTCAATTCGGAGGGTATCGATACACCTGTATTGTTTGAGCAGAATTTCCCCATGCCGGGAGGCCGCGCGCAATTTTTCCCGATATCGTGGCGCGAGCCATTGGAAAATCCAGATCATGAGTTTGATTTATGGCTGAACAACGGACGCTTGCTGGAACATTTTCATGAGGGCAATCTGACCGATCGCAGCGAGGGCTTGAAAAGCAAACTGCCACGGAATTTTGTTGAATTATCACCCGATCTGGCGATGGAGTACGGCGTTGAAGATGGAACCATGGTGCGACTAATCTCGAGGCGCGGCGCCATCAGATTACCTGCTCTCATCAATCCGAGCATGCAGGGGCGCATCCTGTATATGCCCATGCGGGACAGCGTCGATGCTATCAATCGACTGACCGGGGATCATACCGACACCGTTACCGCTACGCCCGCTTACAAGGAACTCGCCGTTCGGATGGAAATTCTTGATGAAAAATCCGGGCCGGTATTGCCGCGCTCCCATCCACGTTATGGACACCCTACGCCGCGCCGTGAGGTTGAGATAGAGATCAAGTGGCAACAAGAGGATTATATTTCTCCCGCAGAGTGGGTGCATCAACCAAAGAGATAGCAGATATGGCCAAACCGATCAAGCCTGACCCTGACGACACGTCGGATGCCGAGAATGTTTATGATGAGGCGCGGCAGCAATGGCAGGAAATCCTGCGCTTGCTGCATGAGCAGGGCATACTCACCTGGACACAGGAAACCTTGAAAATGGCGCCTGCAGGGATAGAAGCCGGACTATCTGCTTTGCCACTTACCCTGTTGGGCAATGCTGCCGGAAACATGCTCTTGGCTTTAGTAATGATCGGCAAAATTCCACCAGAAGCGATGGCTTCCATGACACAGGCGGCCGCAAGCGCTATTACCGAACTGCCTGAGCAATATCAGAAACAGGGTAAAAAGGCATCCCTTATTTCCACGATGTTGGGGATGGGCACGGATCGCCAGTTGTGGCAAGATTTGCGACCCTTAACGGAAGTATTGAAGCGCATGGCGCAGGAATTGCGCGATCAGGCTCCAGAATCCAATGCACCATAATTTGCCGGGTAGCGAAGTCTGTTCTTTGTTCCGGGTCTCGGGTCATCATGGTGATTGGCAAACGGATGTTTTGGCTATCGAGCAGCCTTTGCGGATCTCCATCGAAAATGGAGATGAATGGATTACCATGCGCACGCCGGGTCAGGATCAGGATTTGGTTACAGGCGCCTTGTTTTCCGAGTACCGGATACGTCAGGTGAAAGATATTCGTGAATGGCGCGAGTTTATCCCCAGCGATGCGCAGGAGAGCGGAATCCGGGTCATTCTGGATCCAAATATTGCCTGCCCGTCAGCCCCATTCCGTTCCATCGCCCAAAGCTGGGCCAACAGCGCCTGCGGCGTATGCGGAAAAACCCAGTGGAAAACGCCAGACATTGAGAGAGCCGTACCAGAATCTCTGCACCCATGGCTCGATCCTTCTATTTTGTTTCACTTTCCTGGAGCTATTCGGCAATCGCAGGGTTTGTTTAGTCTGACGGGGGGCTTGCATGCATCGGCATTATTTGATGAACACGGAAAGTTATTATTGTTGAGAGAAGACATAGGTCGGCATAACGCCATGGACAAACTGATCGGCGCATCCCTTCGGTGCAATCTTTTACCGTGGCGAGGCAAAATTGTGATGCTCAGCGGCAGAGCAAGTTATGAACTGGTGCAAAAAGCCGCATCGGCGGGCGCTGAAATTGTTTGTGCCATCTCCGCGCCCAGCAGTCTTGCTGTGAGCAGCGCGCAAGATTTTGGGATCACCTTGATTGGGTTTTTGAACAACAAAACCTTTAATGTGTATAGTTTTCCGCAAAGATTGGCTGTTGCTCTGCCCGCTGTAGACGGTTCACATCAATCATATCCGGGGTAAGCCTGCAATGGAGCGCTCTATTTTCTTCGATCAATCGGCTCCGCTTGCCTGGGTCTGGATCTGATGCGCAATCCACTTGCATCAATGGCCTATCACCGTATTGAAATCAGATAACAGGGGCTTGAGATCTATGGCTGCGAATAACTATATGCCTTCGGCGCTCATCGTGGGTTTCGGTGCGATAGGCGGTTTTTACGGATCTTTGCTCGCACGGCAGGGTTGGAACGTTGATGCCTTGTGCCGCAGCAATGCCTCGGTAATCCGGGAATTCGGCATGCAGATTCAATCTCCGTCGGCAGGCTCCTGGAATTTTCATCCACGGCATGTTTTTACGTCCATTCCGGCATCCGGTGAATATGATTTTCTGTTGCTGACGGTCAAGGTCCTGGATCATCTGGATAGAGCCGCATTGATACGACCCGCTGTTGGTGCCAGAACCGCTATTGTTTTGATTGAAAATGGTTTGTATATTGAGGATCCGATTGTTTCAGCTTTCCCGGAAAACGCTGTGATCAGCGCGCTGGCTTTTGTGTGCGTAACCCAGCCTGAACCTGGCATCGTCGAACATCAAGCCTATGGCAGGCTCGTATTGGGTGATTACCCGGGCGGCATTGGACCTGGAACCCGAACACTGCAAAAAGCTTTTCAGGCTGGCGGAATCGAGTGCTCTATTACCAGCAATATTATTAAGGCGCGCTGGGGCAAGTGTGTCTGGAACAGTTCTTTTAATCCCATATCGGTGCTTGCCGGTGGGCGGGATACACGACAGATTATGAACAACCCGGAATTAAGACAACTGGTGATTGAAGTCATGCAGGAAATTTTGCTTCTTGCTGCCGCAGATGGCAATGAACTTGATGAGCGTATAATCGAGCGCAATCTTACCGACACGGACCATATGCCGCCCTATGCCACCAGTATGCTGAACGATTATCAGCATCGGCGTCCCATGGAAGTTGATGCCATTCTTGGAACACTGATTCGGTTCGCCAGAGCTCAGAATCTGTCTGTTCCTCGTCTTGAGACCCTTTACAAGCTCATGTTATCCATCAATGAAACGATGTTGACCCAATCATCGCCAGGGTATCCGGATCAGGCAAGACTTGAATAATGACGCGCTTCTCTAAGGAACCTCTTGTATCTTCCACAGCGGCATTGTGTTTAGCTAACCACTGTCGCGCAGTTGATCAGGCTGAGGAACCTCCAAGGCCTTGAGCCCGTTATTCAGATCAGCCGATCAACTGATTTCTTTCGAAACCGGATGGTATCCAGGTCCCCTGTAAAGGTGAGGCTGAATGTACAAGAGGAGTTGAAGGAATGAAACAGGCAACGGTTTATTTTGGTATTGATGTAAGTAAGGCCAGGCTGGATCTGTGTTGGTTACGGGATCAAGACAAGGGTAAGGTGAAAGCTAAAGTGTTTGCCAATACGGCTGAGGGTTGTGAAGCCCTATGGGCATGGATGGAGCATCAAACGGGCTGCCAGGCGCAAGCGTG
>Ga0209633_10000824_pt1 | contig 34158 bp, 30 predicted proteins | sample Cruoilmetagenom1_FD_187290 | JGI IMG/M metagenome (GOLD analysis project Ga0209633, IMG submission 187290) | Oil polluted marine microbial communities from Coal Oil Point, Santa Barbara, California, USA - Sample 1 (SPAdes) (version 2) | ecosystem: Environmental > Aquatic > Marine > Oil seeps ... | reverse complement strand
TAAAGGGCACCGTCACATCGTGACCGGCATTGTTTGCCGCTTGCTCAATTCCTGCGCATCCGCCTAGAACAATCAAGTCTGCAAGTGAGACCATCTTACCCCCACTCTGTGAGTCGTTGAACTCTTTGTGGATGTCCTCAAGCGTCTTAAGCACTTCCTGTAATTGGGCCGGATTGTTGACTTCCCAATCCTTCTGCGGTGCAAGGCGAATACGGGCGCCATTGGCGCCACCGCGTTTATCGGAGCCACGGAATGTTGATGCTGATGCCCAAGCAGTGGATACGAGCTCAGACACAGACAGTCCTGAGGCAAGGATATTACTCTTTAGTGCAGCTACGTCCTGATTGTCAATAAGTTCATGTGTAACGTTTGGGATAGGGTCTTGCCAGAGCATCTCTTCCTTGGGCACTTCCGGGCCGAGATAACGCGAGCGTGGACCCATATCGCGGTGTATAAGTTTGAACCAAGCCCGAGCGAAAGCGTCTGCAAACTCATCAGGATTTTCGTAAAAACGTCTTGATATCGGTCCATAGATAGGGTCCATCCTGAGCGCGAGGTCTGTGGTGAGCATTATCGGGGCGTGCCGTTTCGAAGGATCGTGGGCATCGGGGACATCGTTAGCTGCGGCTGGATCGGTAGGAACCCACTGCCACGCACCGGCGGGGCTCTTCACAAGATCCCAATCGTATTTGAACAGGATATCAAAAAAGCTGTTATCCCACTTCGTCGGGGTGGGGGTCCATGCTCCCTCCAAGCCGCTGGTAATCGTATCACCAGCGTTCCCGCTGCCTAGAGTATTTTTCCAGCCAAGTCCCTGTTCTTCAATGCCAGCGGCTGCGGGTTCCGGACCAACATACTTGCTTGGATCGGCGGCTCCATGGGTTTTGCCGAATGTGTGTCCGCCAGCAATAAGCGCAACGGTCTCTTCGTCGTTCATAGCCATACGGCCGAAGGTTTCACGTATGTCACGTGCAGCTGCAAGAGCACTGGGTTCGCCATTTGGACCTTCCGGATTCACGTAGATTAGTCCCATCTGAACGGCGCCAAGGGGATTCTCGAGTTTTCTGTCTCCACTGTAACGCTTGTCTCCAAGCCACTCGGTTTCGGAGCCCCAATAGACGTCTTGCTCAGGCTCCCAAACATCTTCACGTCCACCGGCAAAACCAAATGTTTTAAAGCCCATTGACTCAAGTGCGCAGTTGCCGGCTAGTACCAACAGGTCGGCCCAAGAGATTTTCTTGCCGTATTTTTGTTTAACTGGCCAGAGCAGCAAACGTGCCTTATCGAGGTTCACATTATCAGGCCAACTGTTGAGTGGCGCAAAACGCTGAGTGCCTGAGCCTGCTCCACCACGGCCGTCGGTGATACGGTAAGTACCTGCACTATGCCAAGACAGCCTAATGAAGAGTGGGCCATAGTGACCAAAGTCAGCTGGCCACCATTCTTGGGATGTGGTCATCAGATCGAAGATGTCTTTCTTCACTTCATTTAGCTTGAGAGTTTTGAACTCCTCAGCGTAGTTGAACGCGTCGCCCATCGGATTGGATAAAGAAGAGTTTTGGCGCAGGATGTTCAACTTCAACTGATTTGGCCACCAGTCTCGGTTTGAAGTGCCACCGCCAGCACCATGCTCTAGCACTCCCCCAGTAAATGGGCACTTACCCTCACCATTAGTTGTAGTTTGAGTATCTTTCTTACTCATTTTCTTGCCTCCTGATAATAATCTATATGTTTGAATCCCAGACCTTACAGTAGAACACCATCAAAATTTAGAGAAGGTGATTTATAATCTTAATATAGCATATCGTGTTTTTATAGCATCTCAAATTTAGAATGTCGACATACTGGTGTAGACTACTGTTTTGCATTTATAGACTAAGCCTAAACCTATTTATATGAGAAAAATATATTTAGACTACAACGCAACTACTCCTATAGATCCTAGGGTTCTAGAGGAGATGATGCCTTATCTAAGTGAGCACTATGGAAACCCTTCCAGCATTCATTCATTTGGTAGAAAGGGAAAAGAGGCATTAGATAAGGCAAGAGAGCAAGTAGCTGATCTCCTCTCAGCAACTCCAAAAGAGATAATATTTACTTCAGGCGGTAGTGAGGGAGCGAATTTTGCTATCAAAAGTACTGCTCTTAAAGGTTTAAGCGATAACAAGAATCATTTAATAACTACAAAAGTTGAGCATGAATGTGTTCTTGAATCCTTTAAATTCTTAGAGAGGCAAGGATTTGAAGTTACCTATTTAGGAGTTGATAGTGATGGGCTTATGGATTTGGATGAGCTTCGGGATTCTCTTTCTGATGCAACTATTTTAGTTTCTTGTATGTATGCCAACAATGAAACAGGGGCTATCTTCCCAATAGACAAAATAGCTCAGATTGTTAAGGAAAGAGAGGTTGTATTTCATACAGATGCCGTTCAGGCCGCAGGAAAAATTGATATCGATCTTAATAAAATTCCTGCTGATCTGCTTACTATTTCTGCGCATAAATTTTACGGACCCAAATCAGTAGGCGCCCTTTTTGTTAGGGACAGTCTCTCCCAGCATTCTCCACTAGCCCCTTTAATTCACGGAGGCGGTCAGGAAAGAGGGAAGCGTTCAGGTACTGAAAATGTGGCTGGTATAGTCGGATTAGGTTCAGCAAGTGCTATTGCTTCAGAAGAACTTCAAAAAGATCAATCCAGAATTAGAAATTTGAGAGATAATCTTTTAAAAAGTCTCGAACAGAACATAGGCCAGATCAAATTGAACGGATCACTCGAAAATATGTTGGGCAACACCCTTAATCTCAGTATTTTAGGAGCGGAAGGGGAATCGCTTGCCATGAATATGGATATTGAAGGTGTAGCAGTTTCAACCGGCTCAGCCTGTTCCGAGGGAGCAGTAGATCCTTCTCATGTTCTATCTGCAATGGGATTAAGTAGGGAAGAAGCAGCTTCTTCTGTCAGAATTAGTCTGGGACGATTTACTGAAAAAGACGATATTGATTATGTCGCATCAATATTCCCGGAAGTTGTGGAGAGGATTAGGCGAGTTAGATAGACAATCTTTTTATGGGAAGACAGGAGTAGTTTCAAGACCCATATCTTCATCGAAACCAAGCATTGCATTCATGTTTTGTACAGCCTGACCAGAAGCCCCTTTCACGAGGTTGTCGATTACAGATACTATTACAGCCTGATTATTAGAGCTGTTAACCTTAATTCCTATATCGCAGTAATTAGAACCCCGGACTTGATTTGTAGAAGGGTATACTTTTTCCTCACAAATTCTAACGAACCGTTCGTATTGATAATGCTTTTTGTATAAATCAATAAGCTGCTTAGTTGTAATTTTTTTATTTAGATTTACATAAATTGTTGATAAAATGCCCCTATCCATAGGTATCAAATGTGGTGTGAATGACACATTTACCTTAAGGCCCGAATAATTGGAAAGAGCCTCTTCAATTTCCGGCATATGACGATGCTCGCCCACTTTATAGGCTTTTAGGCCTTCATTAACTTCTGAATAATGATAATCAAGTGACGGAGACCTGCCCGCACCAGTTACTCCGGACTTAGAATCTACTATGATTGAAGACTCATCCGCAATCTTGTTCTTCAATATTGGAGCCAGACCTAGTATAGATGAGGTTGGGTAGCAACCGGGATTAGCTACTAACTTTGCCTTTTTCACTTTTTCACGGTTTAGCTCTGTAATTCCATAAACAGCCTTTTTAATTAATTCAGGACAAGGGTGCTGACCATACCATTTCTTATAATTCTTATTGCTGATTCTGAAATCTGCACCTAGATCTATAATTTTTATATCCCTATCATACAATTCTTTAATAACCTCTGCGGAAGTGCCATGAGGTAGGGCTGCGAAAATTACATCAATGTCTTTTGGAATTGATTTAGGCTTAAGCGGTTTAAGCTCTAAATCCAAAAATCCCCTTAAATGAGGAAAGACATCAGAGATCATCTTTCCAGCGTGTTTTTCAGCTGTTAAGTGGACAACTTCAACATTTGGATGCACAAGGAGGAATCTCATCAACTCGCTCCCGGTATATCCACTTGCTCCTAGTACTGCTACCTTTTTCTTATCCATGGAAATTGAAAATATCAGGGAATATTATTAAATACAAGTCTGAATTAACTTTAGCGCCACAACTTTGTTGCTCTATTACTTAATTTGCGGGCACATTCTTGACTCCGATTGCTGAGAAAGGTAGTTTTTACACTTAGAGAAATAGAAGTAAAGAAAATGACTTAAGGCTATTTTAGGGTAGCTTTTTTCGGAGGAATTAATCAATGTCAATTAAGGTTGGAATTAACGGATTCGGACGAATCGGAAGGAATGTTCTTCGTATTGGGCTTCAAAGGAATGACATAGAATTTGTAGGAATTAATGATATTTCCGATTCGAAAACGCTCACACATCTTTTTAAATATGACTCAATTTTTAGACCATATAAAGGTGAAGTCAAATCTGAGAATGGTCATATGGTGATAGACGGTAAACCTATTAAGGTGTTTTCTGAAAGAAATCCGGCAAACATACCCTGGCATGAAGTTGGAGCCGAGCTTGTTGTTGAAGCAAGTGGGGTTTTCAGAAGTAAGGAAGAAGTATCGGCTCACCTTGGTGAAACAGTAAAGAAAGTTATTATTACAGCCCCTGCCAAAGGAGATGTTGATCTTACAGCAGTTCTAGGCGCGAACGAAGATAAATATGACAGCGAAAAACACAATATAATTTCAAATGCTTCTTGTACGACCAACTGTTTTTCAATGATTGTGAAGGTATTGCACGAAAATTTTGGAATAGTAAAAGGTCAAATGACTACAGTACATTCTTATACAAATGACCAGCAGATTCTTGATGCCCCTCACAAAGACTTAAGAAGAGCCAGAGCTGCTGCGATGTCAATAATTCCAACAAGCACTGGCGCTGCAAGTGCTATCAAAATTATTTTTCCAGAATTGGAAGGAAAGATGAGCGCTGTTGCTATGAGGGTGCCTACTTCAGATGTTTCTGTTGTAGATTTTAATTGTGAGGTAGAGAAAAATACTACAGCAGAAGAAATAAATGAAAAATTCAAAGAGGCTGCCAATGGCGAGCTGAAAGGTTATTTGAGATATTCAGACGAGGAATTAGTGTCCTCAGATTTTATTGGGGATCCCCATTCTGCTATATTTGACGCTCCATTGACCTCCGTAGTGCAAGGCAACATGGTAAAAGTTATAGGATGGTACGATAATGAATATGGGTACTCATCCAGAGTAGTAGACTTGATAGAATACGTAGGGGATAAGTCAAAATGAGCAAATTGGTAATCTCTGATCTTCCGGATTCAGCATTTCAAGGAAAACGAGTATTCGTCAGAGTGGATTTTAATGTTCCTATAAGAGACGGAAAGATCAGTGAAGATTATCGAATTAGAAGAGCAATACCAACGATTGACTACTTAATAGAAAGAAAAGCCAAAGTGATTATTGGCACTCACCTTGGGCGACCTAAAGGAATTACAATTCCCGATCTTTCACTAAAGCCCATTCAAATCAGATTGTCAGAACTCTTGGGAAAATCAGTGAATTTCACAGGAAATGTAATTGGCAGTGAAGTCAAAAAAGCTATAGATTCGCTAAATGACGGTGAAGTGATGCTGCTTGAAAATCTGAGATTTCATAAAGAAGAAACTGATAATGATCCTGAATTCTCAAAAGAGCTGGCTTCTTTTGCAGATATATATGTCAATGATGCATTCGGAACATCACATAGAAAGCACGCCTCTACATATGGTATGGCACTGGAGTTCAATCACAGGCTTGCAGGTTTTTTGGTGAGCAGGGAGCTTAAGTTCCTAACAAGAATCCGTGAAAACCCGGAGCGTCCATTTGTGGTTATTGTGGGGGGCGGCAAGATTAAGGATAAGATACATGCTCTTAAAAGTTTAATAGAAGAAGCGGATAAAGTTCTTCTTGGCGGTGGTGTTGCGTATACATTTTTAAAAGCTAAAGGGATGAACATAGGTAATTCAATAGTAGAGAATGACATGGTAGATTGGGCAAAAGAGTCATTAGAGAAATACGGAGATAAGATATTTCTTCCAGTGGACCATGTTGTGGCAGGCGGATTTGAAAAAAGAAAAAATTGCATGGTTATGGATGACAACATCCCTGATGATTTACAGGGTTTTGATATAGGCCCCAAAACTGCAGCATTGTTTGCCCATCAGATTAGGGGTACCGGGTCTATTTTCTGGGGCGGACCTATGGGGGTGTTTGAAGTGGGAGATTTCTCAGCAGGAACCACGCAGGTAGCCCGTGCTGTGGCGCTTGCAACCTGGCGGGGAGCAACTACGGTTGTTGGAGGCGGAGAAACAATTGCAGCTATCAGAAACGCTGAAGTGCTTGATTCAGAGATTACCCATATTTCCACCGGCGGAGGAGCTTTGCTGGAATTCTTGGGCGGAGTGAATCTTCCCGGTATTTCAATACTGGATGATAAAGAGAACAATGTTATTCTTGCAGCAAATTGATTATTGTTAAGTCCCTTATTTGATTGAGTTCACCGTTTTGATCTTAGAGAATTTATATTTCATATCGGATATATGTTAAGCAAAATAATATAAAAATTCTAAACAGGAGCACAATAAGGCGATGGCTAAAACAAAAAGCGGTATTGACTCAACTGTAAAACTTTTAGGAAAAGAAGCGGATTATCTTCTTAATCATAAATGTAAGACCGTTTCAAACAAACTACTTCATCTACCAGGACCATCATACATAGACGATATATTTATACCTACTGATCGTCCCAACTCTGTTCTTAGAAACTTTGAGCTTCTTTTTAATACAGGTCGTCTCGCAGGAACCGGATATTTATCAATTCTGCCGGTAGATCAGGGTATTGAGCATTCAGCAGGAGCTTCATTTGCTCCTAACCCAATTTACTTTGACCCTGAGAATATAGTTAAACTTGCAATCGAAGGCGGATGTAACGGGGTTGCTTCTACATTAGGAGTTTTGGGATCAGTTGCAAGAAAGTACGCACATAAAATTCCCTTCATTGTCAAACTTAATCATAATGAATTTCTTTCTTATCCAAATACTTACGACCAAATATTATTCGCTAATGTAGATCAGGCTTTTGAGATGGGTGCTGTATCAGTGGGCGCTACTATTTACTTCGGTTCTCCGGAAAGCCATCGTCAGTTACAAGAAATTGCAGAAGCGTTTAGATATGCCCATACTCTAGGGCTTGTAACAATACTCTGGTGTTATTTAAGGAACCCCGCATTTAAAACAAAAGAAGCCGATTATCACGTATCTGCCGATCTAACAGGCCAGGCAAATCATATTGGCGTAACAATTGAAGCAGATATTATCAAGCAGAAGCTACCGGAGAACAACGGTGGCTTCACTGCGCTTAATTTTGGCAAAACCGACCCAAGGGTTTATTCAAAACTCACAACTGATCACCCAATCGATCTCACACGTTATCAGGTTGTGAACTGTTATATGGGAAGAGCGGGACTAATTAATTCAGGCGGTGCTTCAACTGGTGACGGGGGTAATGATTTAACTCAAGCAGTCAGAACTGCTGTGATTAATAAGAGAGCTGGTGGTATGGGGCTTATTACGGGACGAAAAGCATTTCAGAAACCTATGAAAGACGGCGTTGAAATTCTAAACGCTGTTCAAAATGTTTATCTGGATGATGAAATTACGGTAGCTTAGCTTTGTACTTATATTATTGATAAAAATGAGGCGAAAGAATTTTATAATAGATTCTTTCACCTCAATAATTTAGTTAAACTCCTTTATCTTCAAGACCTTCTGGGACTTCACCGTAGTAAATAGAGTCTTCTTCGTAGAGAGCCTTAATTTTATCTTTAGGCATATCAGGCATACCTTCGTTAAGACCAAACATTTTGCAAAGATGTTTTAACTCCTCATCTCTACCTGGATGTGGGGCCATTGGCTGAATCATGTTTTCTGCCCTCAACTGTTCCTTAACCTCTTCATCTTGTTTGAGCGGTGTACCGTATTCGTTATAGTGAAATAGTTTGTCAAACCTTTTCCTGGGTCTTTGCCCCGGGGTTTCAGCAGCATAACCTACTGACATAAGCCATATAGGTACTACGTTTTCTGGTGTTCCTAAAACCTTAGGAAATTCAGCGGGTTTTCTTCCTGTTGCAAGAAGACAAGCTCCCAATCCAACTTCAGTTGCTGCTAAAAGCGCATTTGCGATTGCCTGTCCAGCTTCAATTCTGAGTAAGTCTTCTGCTCTATCTTTAGGGAAGCTCATTAGTCTTGGGTAAGTAGATTCAGTGAGAATTTTATATGTCCATCCATATGCAGCAGTAACAGCTCTTGCAGGAAAGAGTACGGAGAATGATTCTACAAGTTCTTTGTACCAAGCATCCATATTAATAAGCCATGCAATAACAATAGGAGCTTGTCTTAGGGGCTGCTCGTTAAAAGGAGAGGCGCACTCAATTATTTGCTCAAACTTATCTTCTGGATATGTTCTCTTATCAATAACTATCGCTTCGGTTGAACCGCAATTACCCTGACATGATGCATATCTTGCCGCTTGAAGTATTCTTTGGATTTTCCAATCCTCTACCTCTTGCCACGGTTTATAAAATCTAATACTCCTTCTTGTTCCAATTGCTTCTAAAAGTTCCATAAATAAGCCTCCTTATTTTTTGTCTATATATAGTAATTTTAATGATACTGCTTTAAATAGCTACACATAACCTGCTGCCGAGCGGGTGCTCGGTTTTTTTAGATTAGGTTATTTAAATTCCTAAGTCAAGATGTCAATGTGTCTTGGAAACTAAATTTCTACTTCTAGTAAATCCTGAGCTTCTATTACTTCACAATCAACATTGTTTCTTATAGTTTCAACTACCTTTTCTTCATCACATTCCGGGTATAGGTGAGTCACAACAACTTTCTTTGGTTTTGCTTCGTTGATTGTTTTTACAACTTCGTTTGGTGTGAGATGGCCTTTCATTTTGAGACTTTCATTAGCCAATGCGCACTCAATAATTAGAAGATCGGCCTTATGACTTAGGTTTATTAATGACTCCGAAAAATCAGTGTCTCCAGAATATACTAAAATTTTACCACATGATTCAATTTTGTAAGCCTGACTACTATCAATATGTGGAACTTTAACAGCGGTGATTTTAAAATCTTCAAAAGTGCCTGAGCCACCTTTAAGTTCATCGATATTAAGTTTGTCTGGTTCAATCCAATTTCCATAAACCTTTTTTAAAGAATCCATAAAGCTTGTGAAACCCTTACCACCCCACAAATAAAGCGGTTTCTCTCTTTCTTTGAAATGAGAATACTTTGTTGCAAATAAGAATGGGACTAAATCACCAGTATGGTCTGGGTGAATGTGTGAGAAGAATATGTGGTCAATCTCTAAATAGTTGACGCCTATTTTTTCGAGTTTCCAGGTTGTGCCGCCTCCGCAATCTAGGAGAATTTTAGAATCGGGAGTTTCTAAAAGATATCCGGATGACCCTCTTTTTTTGTTTGGTACGCAAGTACCTGATCCCAAAATGGTTAGCTTCATTTCTCAATGACTCACATTTGAGTTATTTTAATTAATAAGCACTTTATCACTACTGATATTAAAGGGCAAACGAAAGTGAAACGAATAATAACACTAACAACAGATTTTGGCATAGATGACCATTATGTTGGTTCTATGAAAGGGGTTGTTTTGGGGATAAATAATGAGGCTGTTATCACAGATATCACTCATGGAATCCCAAAATACGATATCTTTAAGGCTGCATATACACTGCGGGGCTTTTACAAATATTTTCCACAAGGTTCTATTCATGTAGTTGTGGTTGATCCGGGTGTAGGAAGTGAGAGAAAGCCTATTATTGTTCAAACACAAGAGGGTATATTCATAGGTCCTGATAACGGAGTGTTTTCGTTTGTTTTAAAAGAAAGTAAGAGTGTAAATGTATTTGAAATCACCAATTCAGAATTTATGCTTGAAGATTTGAGTAGTACCTTTCATGGAAGAGATATCTTCGCACCGGTAGCCGCTCACTTATCCTTAGGCGTTGATATTCAAGATTTTGGTGAGGTACTTAAGAACCCAATTTCATTAGAAATCAGGAAGCCCGAACTAAAAGGTGATGAAATAGTTGGTGAAGTTATTTATGTGGACTCTTTTGGGAATCTAGTAACAAATATTCCAGGTGATTTACTTAAAGGGTATTCTAAAGTTCAGCTCGGTGAGCTTATCATTGACAGCGTTGCCGGTTCTTATCAGGACGTTGCAAGGGGTAATCTTCTGGCTATAATTGGCAGCTCTGGATTGTTGGAAATATCAATAAATCAGGGAAGCGCTGCAGACCTAATAAAAGATCGTGTAATCACAATTAGGAAATAAAAATGGGGTCAGATACAGGCGAATTTAATAATAATGGAACAAGAACGACAAGAAACATTTGAAATTACAGAGGAATTGTCCGGCAAGAGAGCAGACATTGTACTAGCTCATTTCCTCTCTGAGCATACCCGCTCACAAATAAAAAAGCTTATAGACGATAATAATGTATTGGTTAAGGGGCAACCTATAAAACCTTCTAAAAAGTTTGATAAGGGGGAGATCATCTACGTGAATCTGCCTGCCCCAGTCTCTATAGACGCTGAGCCTGAGGATATTGATATCGAAATTATTCATGAGGACTCTTCTATTGTTGTAGTTAACAAACCTGCCGGCATGGTTGTTCATCCGGGAGCCGGAGTAAAGACGGGAACTTTAGTTAATGCTCTACTCTTTAGATGCAAAGACCTCTCTGGTATTGGCGGCAAGATTCGCCCCGGGATAGTCCACAGACTGGATAAAGAAACTTCTGGTGTTATGGTAGTAGCAAAGAACGATCATTCCCACAATTCTCTTGTAAATCAGTTTAAATCCAGAACAGTTAAAAAACGATACTTGGCAATTGTTGAAGGCAATCTTAACAAGGACTCAGGATCATTTGATTCTGTAATAGGGCGAGATCCCGTACACAGGATCAAGATGTCGTCAAAATCTAAATCCGGAAGAGAGTCTCTAACGTTTTGGAAAGTTCTTAATAGATTTGAATCGGCATGTTTTGTTGAAGCTGAGCCCAAAACCGGAAGAACTCATCAGATAAGGGTTCATTTCTCTGAGAACGGTCATCCCATTTTGGCTGATAAAGTTTACGGTCATAAAAAACAGAAAAATAAAGTATTATTTGATGCCGAAAAAAGAATTAACCGCCATGCTCTTCATGCCTCACAGATAGGCTTTACTCATCCAGAAAATGATAAATGGGTAGAATTCACAGCGCCGCTTGCAGAGGATATGAAACTAGTTTTGGAGTACTTTGAGAAAATAAATGGAGATGAGCGATAAAATGAGTTTTGCCCTATCTGAAAGACTAACTTCTTTTGAGGGTTTAGTGCATGGGTTTGCGGATAGGAGCGTCGGCGCCGATGCCTCTATGATAGAAAAGCACTTTAATTTATCGAGATTGGCTCAGCTTAAACAAATGCACAGTGCAGATGTCGTTATAGTAAACGATCCGGAAAATCACGATAATCTTACCGAGGGAGACGCTCTTGTGACTGGATTAAAGGGCGTTGGGATTGGAATTAGAACTGCAGACTGTGTTCCAATTCTAATTGTTGATAAGGGCAATTCAGTTGTAGCTGCAGTTCATGGGGGATGGCGAGGCACATTATCTGAAATAGCAGATAATACGGTAAGAGTTATTCAGTCTAACTATGGGGTTTATCCCTCTGAGCTGACTGCCGTAATCGGACCTTCTATTAAGAAATGCTGCTATGAAGTAGGTGAGGATGTTGCGTCTCTTTTTAAGGAGAAATTTGATAATACCGATCAGTATTTGTTTGAATCAACTAAATCCAAATATTTTCTTGATCTTAGTATAGCGAATAGGTTTCAATTACAAAGAGTTGGTGTAGCAGATATTGAGGTCATAGATATCTGCACTAAATGTAATGAAAGTTTTTTTTCATATCGTAGAGAGGGTAAGGGTGTCAGCACGCAGTTGAGTTATATTGGCTTGAATGAGCAGTGTTCCAAATAGTGTTAATATTTCTCTGAGAAGGTATAATGTTTCAAAAATTTTAACACTCAAATAATATGAATGGAGACAAAAAATGCTTCAAATAATGTGTATGGTGGATTCAGAAGACTATTGGAATTTGAATTCCTATAACGAGGCCGGCAAAACTGTGAATTATTACGGCTACACTTTCAACGTTGAAGGTAGTCCGGATGGCAAAAGCAAGGATATTGTAAGGTTAATCGTAATAGAATTCGCAGATTCCAAAATGGCATTGGGTTTTGTAACTCCTAATAACTTAGAGCTAGACAAGGAGTTGAGAATAAAATTCATTGCTAATGATAGCCCCACTAAAGACGTACAAGTGGACTGCAAGTTGTCCGACGAAGTGAAGAAAGCGGCATATAATGGAGACGAGTTAGAAAAAATAGAGTATATAGGTTACACACTTGAGAAGTTTTACGATAATAACAACGTCAAATTTTATCTCCACGATTTAAGACCGCAAACTCAAGGGCAGCAGGAACAACCTTAAAGAAATTTATATCTGTTAAATAAGAATATTAGTTGTTCATCAATTATATATTACAACTCAGTTAATCTCAGCTTAAGTGTGGTTAGCTCTTGGGATTTAGGAGGGACTTTGGTAAATGAGTGATAAAAATAAAATTGTCCTAGCTTATTCAGGCGGGCTTGATACATCTGTTATCTTGAAATGGCTTGCTGAAAAATATGATGCTGAAATCATAGCCTATGTTGCTGATGTAGGTCAGGGTGAAGACCTTGATGAAGTAAGGGAAAAAGCAATGAAAACCGGTGCAAGCAAGGTATATGTTGAAAACTTAACTGACGAATTTGTTTCAGATTTTGTCTTTCCTGCAATAAAAGCAAACGCAATTTATGAGGGTGTCTATTTGCTCGGAACCTCTCTTGCTCGTCCTCTAATCGCCAAAAGGCAGATAGAGATAGCTCAGGAAGAAAATGCCTTTGCTGTTTCACACGGATCTACCGGTAAGGGTAATGATCAGGTCAGATTTGAGCTTACTTACTATGCTCTTGACCCAAATATTCAAGTAATTGCCCCATGGCGTGAATGGGATCTTAACTCAAGAACAGCATTACTAGACTACGCAAAGAAAAATGATATTCCTGTGCCTGTAACTTTGGACAAACCGTATAGCTGCGATAGAAATCTTCTCCACATTAGCTATGAGGGCGGCATATTGGAAGACCCCTGGAATGAACCCCCTGAGGATATGTTTGAAATGACCGTATCCCCACAAAGAGCTCCTGACGAACCTCAATATATAGATATAGATTTTGAAAATGGTGCAGCTACTAAAATAGACGGCAAAGAATTAACACCATCAGAAATACTAGATACGCTCAACAAGGTTGGTGGAGCTAACGGTGTTGGTAGGGTAGATCTGGTTGAAAATCGCTTTGTTGGTATGAAATCAAGAGGCGTTTATGAAACCCCTGGAGGCACCATACTGCATGTAGCTCACAGGGCCCTAGAATCACTCACAATGGATAGAGAAGTTATGCATTTGAGAGATTCTCTTGTACCAAAAATCTCTGAACTTATATACTACGGCTTCTGGTATTCACCGGAAATGGACATGCTGAGTGCTGCAATTGAGCAATCTCAGAAAAATGTGACTGGAACTATAAGGTTGAAAATTTATAAAGGTAATATAATTATTGCAGGCAGAAAATCTCCGTATTCACTCTACCAAGAGGACCTTGCAACCTTTGAGGAAGACAGCATTTATAATCAAGCAGATGCAACAGGATTTATCAAGCTTAACGCTCTTAGATTATCAGTTAAGAAACTCTTAGATAAAAAGGGTTAGTGCGTAGGTCCCTCATGAAAGCCTCAGATTTTGATTACCACCTGCCGGAAGAACAAATTGCGTACCATCCACAAGATCAAAGACAGAATTCTAGGTTGCTACTCTTAAATAAGAATAGCGGTGAGACAAGTCACAAAAAGTTTTATGAGCTCCCTAACTTTCTCAAATCTGGTGATTTGCTAGTACTAAACAACACCAAGGTTATTCCTGCAAGGCTTTATGGAAAAAGGGAATCTGGAAAGGAGGTAGAAATTTTGCTCGTTAATAAACTTAATGAGAAAGTGTGGGAATGTTTAGTTAAAAATCCAAAAAATAATGATGAACTTAAATTCGATCATGGTCTCAGGGGAACATTATCAAAAAATGAAAGTAATGTTTGGTTTGTAGAATTTGAAAAAAATGTAGATGATTACATTGAAAAGTATGGCAAAATGCCCTTGCCTCCATATATTAACCGAGAAGCCCGGGAGTCTGATAAAATTTCTTATCAAACAGTATATGCTGATAAAAAAGGTGCCATTGCAGCTCCAACTGCAGGATTACATTTTACTGAGGAACTGCTCGATGAAATTAAATCTGCCGGTGTGGAGATAGAATATGTTACTCTTCACGTGGGAATAGGAACTTTTAAACCAGTCAAAGTTGAAAATATTGAAGATCACGAAATGCATGCAGAGTATAGAGAGGTTCCAAGAACTACAGCGACAGCAATTAATCGGGCTAAAGCTGAAGGTAGAAGAGTGATTGCTGTTGGTACTACAGTTGTAAGAACGCTTGAGTCTTCAGTAAATGAAAATGGTGAAGTAATACCTCAAACAGGGCAAACTGATCTTTTTATTGTGCCTGGGTTTGATTTTAAAGTTGTGGATGCGCTGATTACTAATTTTCACCTACCTCGTTCTACATTGCTCATGTTGGTATCAGCGTTCTCTAAATACGAGTATATATTTAAAGCATACGATGAAGCCAGAGCGATGGGTTACCGCTTCCTTAGTTATGGGGATGCGATGTTTATAAACTAATCAAAGGATAACAATTTGCAGATAGAAATAGAACGTTTAGCATTTGGCGGCGCGGGTATTGCAAAAAAAGACGGAAAGGTATTTTTTGTAATAGGCGGTCTTCCTAAAGACGTCTTGGAAATAAATATCATTAAAGACAAGGGCAGTTACGCAGAAGCTGTTATAGCCAATATTATAGAACCTTCTCCTGACCGCATAGAACCAAATTGCCCTGTATTTAAATTATGTGGAGGATGCCAGCTTCAAAATTTGACTTATCCCGCACAACTTAGAGAAAAAGAGCATATTTTAAAGGAAACAATGAGCAGAATAGGTGGTATGCACGATGCCTCATTAGAACCTATTGTCTCTTCCCCAAAGGAATTCGGATTTAGAAATAAAGTCACTCTTTCGGCATGGTTCTATAAAGGTCAGTGGCATTTGGGTTATAACCAGAAAGGAAGTACTCGAAAGGTTCCGATCGAATCCTGTCCCATATCAGAGGAGATAGTGGACAAAACAATAACCAAGATATCTGATGTCCTGTCTTCACTTGGAGATCCTCATTTTCCACTAGATAAGATACACATTTCTTCAAATGGGGTTAAGTCACAGATAACTCTGGTCCCAGTACATAATAGAAAGGGTGATACGTTAAAGACTCTGCACCGTCATCTAAAAAGACATGAGGAAACTGAGAATGTTTCGATTGCAGGCATAGGGGAGACAGGGTTTGAATTTAGCATTCTGGGCAACAAATTTATAACAACCCCTTCTGCATTCACCCAGGTAAATAGCTCAATCAATGAGCTTATGATTAATACAGTTCTGGAGTGGGCTGAATTAAATGAAAATACGACAGTGCTGGATTTGTATTCCGGTATTGGAAATTTTTCGATCCCTCTTGCCCGAGCTTCAAAAGAAGTGCTTGGCGTCGAGATCAGTAAAAATTCGGTAAAACTTGCCAATAAAAATGCGGAACTGAATTCAGTTAAGAACATAGTTTTTCAAAATGCTTCATCTGAAGATGCCATCACAATCTTAAATGACCAAGAAGAGAAGTTTGATTTAGTAGTTTTGGATCCTCCAAGGGAAGGGGCTAAAGAAATTATCGATGGACTGGTTAAATTAGATACAGAAAAAATTATATATGTGTCTTGTGATCCGGCAACTCTAGCAAGGGATTTGAAAAAGTTAGATGTGCTTGGCTACAAAGTTGTCAAAATTCGCCCTTTTGATATGTTCCCGCAAACTTTCCATATAGAATCAATTACAATGCTGTCTAAATAATTTAAATCAATATAATTTCCTCTAGCTCACTTATATCAATATTTTGAGCCAACTATGTTTTAGCATGCACTATCAGGTACATTTTTTTGACTGTGCGGGTTTGATATGGATGTCATTAGAAGATGGAGCGACAAGCATGATATGGTTGCGGTAGATAATTAAGACATGCTGTTGATTAATATAAGCACAAATGAAAATTCTATTTGGTATTCAAGGTACCGGAAACGGTCACATTATTCATTCAAGAGAGATACTTAAGTCTCTAGTTAAAAAGGCGGAAGTTGATGTTCTGATAAGCGGTCTTCATCATGAGGTTAATCTGGGGTTTGATATTAAATACAAACTTCGTGGATTGGGTTTTATGTTTGGCAAGAAGGGTGGGATAGATTACTGGAAATCGATCAGGTTTGCTAACCCATTTAAACTGGTTTCAGATATATATAGTCTGCCTGTTCATGAATATGATTTGGTCTTAAGTGATTTTGAGCCAATTACTGCCTGGGCTTCAAAATTAAAGGGTATACCCCATATTAGTATTTCTCATCAGGCCTCTTTACTGTCTTCCAAGGCTCCGAGGCCGGATCAACAAAATCGATTTCAGCAATTTGTTATGAAATGGTACGCTCCCGGCGATAGCTTGATAGGGCTCCATTTTAAAGAATATGACGATTTTATTACCACGCCGATAATTCGTGAAGAAATAAGAGATTCAGAAGTTAAAAATGACGGACACTATACTGTATATCTGCCTTCCTACGATGAGAGTTACATAACTCAGATCTTAAAGAAAATCGATGTCCCCTGGGAGATATTCTCAAAACATTATAAAGGGGAACCCTTTAGTCAAGACAACATTACAGTTTGCCATGTGGATAATAGTAGTTTTGTTCAGAGTCTCTCAAGTTGCCAGGGGCTGCTCTGTAACGCCGGGTTTGATACACCAGCAGAGGCGCTTTATTTGGGAAAGAAACTAATGGTTATTCCAATGAAAAGGCAGTATGAACAGCAATGTAATGCTGAGGCTCTTAAGGGTTTAGGGATTCCGGTTGTTAATGTGATTGGCAAAGATTTTTCTAGTAGACTCAGTGATTGGGTTAACTCTTCGTTTGTCTATCAAGCCGACTACAAAGATAATGTGCCACAGATTGTAGATCGCATACTCAATTTTAAGTCTAGTTCAGGTTCTCTAAGATAGAGTTCTAATTAAGTTTTAATTCTGTTTTTCTAAATAGTTGGATATTATAGACAGGCTTACAAGTTTTTCAGCAATATTTTTATAGATCTCGCCGATTTTAAGTAAATTTAAGACCTCATCCATATTGTGCCAGTCCTGGATTAAATAACTTAGAAGTACTCTCTTATGCTGATCTTCAAGTGATTCAATGAATTCATAATCTTGTTCAAGCTTTTGGGTATTTAGATTCTCAGACCAGTTATCATATTCTACTAAACATTTGATGTTGGGCAGTAAAATATCCAGCATCTGTTTTGTATCTAGTTGTTCATAAAGCGGCTTTTTAGATTTCATGTTTTCCATTAATTCCACTGAACAAGTGAATTTCTGAAGTATTGAAAGCATGAGTTTAAGAGATGTTAAGTAATTTATATTATGAATATTAGTTTTATTGTCTAGACCTGCGTTAACTTTTTCCTTAAGATTCTTAATATCTTCCCTCAGAGATATTAGTTCCTTTTCGTTCCTACTCTTGATGTAACTCTTTGATTTGGAAATTAGGGTCTCAAATTTAGTTTCTATCAATAATTTCTCTGTGGTTTCAACCACCATATTATTATCTCCTTATAAAATGCGATCGAACATAATCTAAGGTAAACGAGAAATGTTAAGATTGTGTTAAGATTTGGCAACTTGTTATTATTTAACTGTAAAAAAGGCAATAGGTTTAAATAGCTCTTCAAGAATGAGATTTTATTCTAGAGGATATTGGTAAAATATAAGAGAGTACTAACAATTACTCCACCCATAAATGCACCTGCTACCGTTTGACTCAGAGTGTGGCGTTTGAGTCGAACACGGGACCACGCTACTAAGGGGATTAATAGAGTGAGCGGTAGTAAGTTTTCTCCAAAAAGAGCTAATGCCAGGACTACCAGGCCGGTAACGGCTGTGCAGTGCCCACTAATTTTCCATTTTAGGGTTATCAGAAGCATAAAAAATAGCTGTAATACAGCAGTGGCTATTACAATCAATATTAATTTAGGAGCTCCTAAAAGTAACATAACTAAAAATACCAATGCCGTATTAACTGTCATTAATATAAAAGGTTTGGTCCTCTCTTCTCTTACATTTAAATGAAAATCCGTAACTATTCCTTTACGGACCAAATACATTATATATAGGGTCGGTGGCAATATAGACAATGCTATATAAAGCGCAATCCAGCTAAGTGCGGATTCATTATTTATTGCATATCCTGCAACGGCAACTGCTGCGATTGCTATTGATAGTGGGCTCAAAACACCAGAAACTATTAGTGCCCATCTATTTTTCCACTCGGGTGAAATAAATGTATATTCTGAAAATCTTGTGTAATAACTTTTATTTATTTCCATCTTGGATGTCCTGCGTCGGTCTATCTTGGGGAATATGTCCCCAATCATAATTATGCCAATTCCATTGAGCCAAACCCAAAGATAATAATGAACTCCTTAGTCTCGAATGTAAAGCCCCAATCTTGATTCCATTGTTGAGAGAATACTGCTTCTCTTCACCCGATCTGTCTAAATTATCTACCATGTTAATTATACATTAATAGTTCGATGTTAATTCTGATTTAATTTAGTGTTAAAGATATGTTAATAGCACTTTGTAGTTATTTGACTTGAACTATGCTATTTTAAAAGTAACTTTCAGAACACCATTATCTAAATTAGCACTGCCTACGTTAAGTTTGGCTAGGAACTTAGGTAGGAATATGTTTCTTCTTTGATTTTCAATTTGTATAGTAAGTTCTTCTCCTACCTGGTGCAGATTTACTTCCTTCTTGCTGACAAAGGGAAGCTTTAACTCGATGCTGTATGCCTCTCCTTCTTTTACAATTTCATAGGGTTTTCCTTTATAGAATATTTGAGCGGGATCTTTATCTGAGAATAACGCCTTGCCAAATTCGGAAAGGGCATCTTTTCCTAATACTTCTTTAGATACTAACGGAGCTTCATGAATTGGTATGGTATTGAAAAGATTTTTTACATCTTTCATGTATTTTTTTTGAAATTTCTTCCATTCATGAAAATATGGATGGTCAAGATCTGGTGGCATCACTCTATTTACAATCGCGGAGTCTACGGGGTAGCCATAGAGGTTAAGATAGGTATATGCTCTCTGGGTTTCATTTATTACCATCTTTTCCAGATTTAACACCAGTCTTATCGATGTTATATCAGGGTCTGAAAAGACTTGATGTATAGCATTAAGCTGTGTGAACAAGTTCTCAACTGCATTATATGTATCTTCCTCAGGCAGTGGCATGTCTGAGACTACTTTGACTGCAGGTCTTATGACCTTTAGAACTTTTCTCTCAATTGGGAAAACCTTGACCAGCCACCACCGAGCTACATCCGGCAGAGATAAAAGCTTAAGAGTTTCTCCGGTTGGAGCACTGTCAACAATTATTACATCATATTTCTCTTCCTTGTAATGGTTATATACCCAAAGAAATGAAGCAACCTCCTCCATTCCCGGAAACACGCTGAATTCTTCAGCCAATATGTCGTCTACTTGCATCCAGTTAAAAAGCGATTGAATATAGTTTGTTAACTTTCCCCAATATTTATCGACGGAATAATAAACATCAATTTCCTGAGCGTATACATTCTTTGCAACTTTAACGGGTTCCGGCCCTAGATCCTGATCAAATACATCTCGCAAACTATGGGCAGCATCAGTAGAGATAACTAGGACTTTATTCCCCTTTTTTGCTGCCTGGAGTGCAGTCGCTGCGGCTACAGTCGTTTTGCCTACTCCGCCCTTTCCGGTATAAAGTATAATTCTGCTCATATTTTAAGGATAGCACCTAATTTACAGACTTGACATAAATTTCTCTGGGCTTAATATATTCTTCTAATATTGATTAACGAGGTTGTTAAAATGTCTGAACAGAATACTAAAAAGCCAAATTCTTATGAGGCGCTCTTTGCGTTAGTAGCCTTCGCTATTCTCGGAGCAACTGCTCTCTTAGCAATTGGCGGAATTTATTATAGTTTTATTAATCCGTCATTTTAGTCTAAAGTAGTAAAGAAACCTTCTAAATTACTTAACTTTCAAATAACCGATACATAACTCTACGATTATAAGCATTGGTTTGTAACTCTAACCAAAAGTATAGATTATCTTTGAGAACATATATTTTGTTTAGCCAGATTATAAGTGATATAATGGAAGCAAGGAGATAATTATGACAGAATTCAGCGCCCCTAATTCAGAAACACCTATTAATACAACCAGAGATAATATTGCTTCAAAGCCCAGCATGGCGAAATCGGTGAGGCAAGAAGAGGCAATATTAATTACTCTAATTGTTCTATCTACGGTAGGTATCGCTATTACCAACTTTAGTCCTTTTAAGAGTTTTTATTTCTGGATCGCTATGGTCCCGGTATTTGGATTAACCAGTCTGTACATAGGCTGGACCAAAGCCAGAAAAAGAGGAGAGGGGATATCAAGAATAATCTGGGTACAACTTCTTCATTGGATAGGGTTATTGGCAGCGATAGGTCTTATCTATCTTTTATACTCTGCTACTGGTCGTATAGATAATAACCAGCTTGCACTTTTAACACTTCTCTCTTTGGCTCTAGCAACATTTCTAGCAGGAGTTCATTTCGAATGGAGGTTTATGGTTGTAGGTGTAATTCTTGGAGCTGCAGTGGCGGGAGCTGCACTGATAGAGCAGGTTATTTGGATGGTCATAATTCCAATTGCCGCTATATTAATTCTTGCGATTTTCTGGTGGAAAAGAAAGACATGACTTTTCTCTAAATTGCAACTATACCCCCAAATCCATTTTTGCTATGTGGTTGTTGTCGGTTTAGGACTTGCTGGTAATTCAGTAGAAACTTCCTTTTTCCCTCTCCAAATAGACCACTTCTTTTTTATGTAAATGTTTAGATCATCCAGCATTAGATATAAGCACGGGATAATTATTAACGTTATTAAGGTAGCAAAAACAAGCCCAAAACCTAGAGCTACAGCCATAGGGGCAAGAAATGCGGCTTCTCCTCTGAACTTGATCATAAGAGTAGCAAGACCACCAAATGTTGTGACTGTCGTCAGAATAATGGGTCTGAACCTGTGTTTAGCCGACAACGCCACTGCCATAACTCTATTCATTTTCTTGAAACGGCCATTTATAAAAGTCATTAGAACAAGACTGTCATTGACCACAATTCCCAAGAGCGCTACTACTCCTATCAAAGCAGGTAATGTAAGAGGTTCTCCACGAAGTAGAATTCCAACCATTACTCCAATAATTGCAAACGGTAGTACCGCCATAATGATAATTGGTTGTGTATATGATTTGAGCATGCTAGCAAGAATTATATAGATTAGTAGTACGGCTATTACTGCAGACCTTTGTATGCTTTCGAGCGATTCCCTGGTTTGCTCTTCCTCTCCGCCAAAAGAATATGAATAACCAGCATAATCACTTAACTTCCCATCTAAAAAGGTTCCTATTTCAGAATTAACTTCTGTAGCAGTTGTGGCTTGCTCGTTGATTTCAGCAGTGATTCTTACTGATCGCTCCAAATCGTAACGAGAAATATTTAACATACTCGGTTCAGTCGACATTGTAACAACATTGCTAAGTGGGACCCATCCGCCTTGTGGTGTAGGAATTTGATATGACTCCAGTAAAGACATGAGATTCCCGGAAGGAAGCTCATACTTGACTATAATATCCGCTTCTTCAGTTCCCAAGCGTGTTTGAGAAACAGTCAGCCCCTCTGCTGCCGCCCTTATAGCTCTTGCGATTGTTCTGGTATCGAGACCATATATTGCAGCTCTGGTCTCATCCACAATTATTCGGATTTCAGGTTTTCCCCAAATTAAATTATCGCTTGCCTGATAAACCCCGGGGATGGTCTCTAGATGATTGGAGATTTCCACTGCGAGTTCCTTAAGTGTATTAAAGTCGTTTCCTTGTATTCTGAAATCGACAGGTTTTCCGACGGGAGGACCTTCGTTACTAACGAAATCTATTTTAACGGGACCTACAACTTGAGACTCAACATTCTTTCTTGCCTCCTCCATTAACTCAATGCCATTTTCCTTGCGCTTATCAAAGTCTTCATACTCTACAATTAATGTGGATAGATGATCTCCAAATTCTGACTGATCGTTAGATATATCCATACCAACCATTGCAACAGTATCTTTTAGGACATGATCCGGGACTACTTGCCTAACTACTTCCTCAACTTCAACAACCGACTCTTCTGTGGAGTCAATGTTTGACCAGGTTGGGTTTTCAACTCTTATGAAAAACTGAGCAATGTCTTGAGAATAAAAAAGGATTCGAGGTATTTTAGCAAAGATAACTGATGTTAATACCAGCATTAAAACTAGGGATATTACAGTTACATATCTGTTCTTTATAGTAAAAACGAGTGCTTTTAAATAGTAAAAGCGCATTTTATATACCCATTTCCTAACAGGCTTATTGCGTGGCTGGGGTTTTAAAAAATCTGCACAGTGGGAGGGTAGTATAACGAGCGCCTCAATGAGCGATACTAACAGCGCGTATATTGCTACTGTAGGAATTACAGCCATAAACTTTCCTATTAGCCCTGTAGCTAAAAGCAATGGAAGAAAAGAGGCTATATTCGTGAGGATTGTGGCAACAACCGGTAGCGCCACCTCCTTGGTTCCTTTAATTGCGGAATCTACCGGGGAGTATCCAAGTTGAAGATATCTCTGTATGTTCTCAGCTACAATTATTGCGTCATCAACTATGATCCCCAAAACTAGGATCAAACCGAACATGGATAAAATGTTAAGGGTTACTCCTGAAAACTGCATAAGGATAAAGGCACCGAAAAATGCAATCGGTAAACCTATCGCTGCTAAAAAAGCAGATCTGAAATCAAGAAAAAGGGCAAGAATAATTAGAACAATTACAAGTCCAATAATTCCGCTGCTGACCATTGTGTTAAACCTTTCCTGGACCCAGTAAGAGCTATCGTTGGTTACATAAACCTCAACATTGTCAGGTTTTGTTTTCTTAAATTCCTCAACCTTTTCTTCTATTCTCTTAACAGTGTCAATTGCATCTGCGCCTTTTTGTTTGTTAATCCAAAAGTTTATGGCGGGAAGACCGTTTACTCTGGCTTTGGTTCGTGTTTTTTGCTCACCTTGTTCAATTTTTGCTATATCTTTTAATAGTATGTGTCTTCCGTCTGAGTTTCTTTTTACCGGAATGTTGAGTAAATCTTTTACTTCCTCAACTCTTCCTGTAACACGTACTAAAAATTCAGCGTCTCCCTGTTCTACAGCGCCACCTGGAAGGTCAAGGTTTTTTTTGTCTATAACGCTTGCGATCTGCTCTAACGTAATTTCATATTGTCTCAATTTCTCAGGGTCTACATAAACCCAGAAAACGGGATCTCCTAATCCGGATGTAACTACATTATCAACCCCTGATACTAGTTTGACCTGGTCTTCAAATCTAAGACCGTTGGCTCTTAAGGTCTCTTTGGAAACATCTCCCGCAATAGCCACACTAATTAGAGGGAAATTTGCATCAAACTCCTCTGTTATGGGCTCCTCGGCGTCCTCAGGGAGCTTGTCCTCAATCTTAGCTATTTCCGATCTTATATCCTGGGCAAGTATTTGTGTGTCTTCTCCGGCTTCAATTTCAGCAAGTATTCGAGACAATCCCTCAGATGATGTTGACCGTATTACTTTAATACCGCTTATGTCATTAATCTCATCTTCAATAGGAATGCTTACCAGCTTCTCCACATCCTCTGCTGAAGCGCCGGGATAAACAGTTGTTACAGAGACTAGCTCAAGTTTGATAGAGGGGAATAATTCAAGCGGTAGCATGATCGCAGACATTATGCCTACTACCAAGATTGCAACCATTAGCAGGTTGACTAGTACGGGATTTTTAACTGAGAATTCAGCTATATGCATTAGAAATGTGTTACTGCATTAATTTAACTATTTGACCGCCGGCAAGTCCAACGTGACCTTCTATTATTATTCTGCTGCCACTGGGTATAAGTTCTGCAGAAATAGTCCCTTCCCTATCGTTGACCCACTGTACCGTGACGGGGACTTTAAGAGCTTTTCCATCTTGATAAACAAAAATGAAAAGCTCATTGCTGTCAGATAAAACAGCAGTCCTAGGAACGATCACAACGTCTGTTAGCAGCTCTATTGGTATTTCCATGTTAACTATTTCTCCGGCAAGCCAGTCGTATTTATTATCTATTAGCTTAGCTTCAACTCTATATGTGCCAGAAATGGAGTCAATATTAGGGCTAACGCCTAATATCTCTCCTTCTCTGTGCTCAAGTCTGTTGTTTATAGTGGTGCTGAGTCTAACCTTCATGCCCGGTTGTATGACGCGCGCCCATCTTGGTTCAACGCCGGCAACGACACGTTTTTCTTCCGTGCTTACCATTTTTACTGCAAGCTGTCCCGAAGTTATTTCTTGTCCTACGTCAGGCATAACTTCAACTATTTCCCCGGAAATCGGCGATGTTATGGTTAAATTGTCCACATCCCATTTCATAAGCCCATAAGAAGCATCGAGAGAGTCAACATTGGCTGATTCTGAAGCTACCTGATTCGCAAGTGAATCTACCGTATCACGGGCAACAATACCCTTTTCTAACAAGGTTAATGACTGATCATATTTTCTCTTTAGTTCATTTAAATTAGCATGGGCAGATTTTAAGCGGGCTTCAGATTCTTTTAGCCTCAAAACCCTTCTTGGGTCTTCCAGTACAATTAGGGCGTCACCCTTTTTTACTTCCTGCCCCAACATGACTTTTTTCTCTACAACCCATCCACCTACATCAGCAAGAATGTCAATTGTCTGTCCACCCTCAACTCTGGCCAAAAAACTAGTTGTTCGCCATACTTCAGTTGAAAGAGTTTCCTGAACTCTGACGGGGGAGATCCGTTCTTCGCTTACAGTTTCATAGGCTGATGATCTAACCGAGATCATGCGAACGTATAATCCCAGTAGCAGCACTATAAAAGCTGCAAAAAAACCGAAAAACCAAATCCATTGTTTTCTTGTCTTTGAGCGTTTCATAATTCTTTTACCTGTACATATAAACTAATACCAAATAAGTTTAGCACAAGATATTTTATTGAATATAAGTAATTACTCTAGCATTTCCCTTATTGACTGAATAGCTTCAATTGTTGCTCTATGCCATAATTGTGCCTACTTATTAGCTTTTCTCAACAATTCGGTTTTCTAGTACAAAAACATTCAATGTCCAGAGACAGTTGGGCAATGACCTTAAAGTTGTTTTTATCTTTTTATCAGAACCGGTTGATTTTTTTAGATATTTTTAGTAAGATTGAGACAAAACCCAGTATTTAAAGGAGTAAGAGATGGCCCCTAGTAGACCCATGACCAAATCTCAGCTTTCTACCCACATAGCGGAGAAAGCAGGTATTACAAAAAAAGCAGCTACAGAAATCCTTGATGAAATAGCTGCAGTTGCCTATAAAGAGGCAAAGAAGAACAAGCAGTTCACAATCCCAGGAATTGGCAAGCTGGTTTTAGACAGACGTAAAGCCAGAATGGGAAGAAACCCTGCAACTGGTGAGACAATTAAAATTGCAGCCAAAAAAGTAGTAAAATTCAGGGTTGCCAAAGCCTGTAAAGATTCAGTTTTAGGCTAAGTCTTCATTCTAATAGTAGGTTCTTCGATTTTTGTGTATATCTTGGAGTAGTTCAGAGCAAGGTTTGTAAAATTTGTTTGCCCAAAAATCATAAATTGTTATAGCTTGAGTAATAAATACAGCGGTTCAGAGTATCTACTGATCTTTTTTGATATCTGAAATCTTGTCAAATATTATTCTTGCTAGGTGGGATTTTGGCATAAGTGGTAATTCTTCACTATTCTTGTTGTAAACCAGGTGGGCTATATTGGTGTCCTCCTCAAATCCGGCTCCAGATTTAGAGACGTCGTTTGCCACAATCATATCTGCATTTTTCTTTTTTAATTTGTCTTTAGCGTTTTTGATTAAATTATCTGTCTCAGCAGCAAAACCAATAACTATTCTGCCATTTTTCTTTTTGCCAATCTCATGAAGTATATCTTTAGTGCGTTTAAGCTGTAATGTTTTGTCCTGGTCATCCTTTTTCATTTTTCCATTGTGAGTTTTTGTAGGAGTATAATCTCCCACTGCTGCGGCTTTTATTACAATGGTAGACCAATCAAGGTGTTCCATAGTGGTTTTATACATTTCTTCTGAGCTTTCTATGTCAATTGTTTTAATTCCAGCAATAGGGCATAGGTTCGTTTTTCCAGAGACTAGCACAACATCCGCGCCCCTGTTTAACGCTTCCTTGGCAAGAGCGTAACCCATTTTGCCGCTCGAGGGATTGGATATATATCTGACCGAGTCAATAAATTCTCTAGTAGCCCCCGCGGTCACCAGTACTTTTTCTTTACTCATATCATGGGGCGTTAATGTTTTTTCGATCTCTTCCAAGATAACTTCGATCTCCGGTAGGCGACCTTTTCCTTCCCAACCACAAGCGAGATCCCCTTCGCCAGGTTCCAGAACTATTAATCCGCGTTGTTGCAGTTTCTTTATGTTTTCTTGAACCGCTGTGTTTTCGTACATATTTACATTCATTGCAGGGCACAGTACGATTGGCGCCTTAGTTGCCAGAATTATCGTTGAGAGAAGACTATCTGCTATACCCGAAGCCACCTTTCCAATAAAGCTTGCAGTAGCGGGAGCGACAACTATAAGGTTTGCATTATCTGCAAGGGTGATGTGACCGATCTCAGATTCCCACTCAAGATCAAATGTGTTTATAGCTACTTTTTTCCCGGATAGTGTTTGAAGTGTTAGAGGGGTTATGAACTCTGTCGCATTCTTTGTCATAACTACTTGTACAGATGCGTCTTTCTTAATGAGTCCTCTCACAAGCTCGCAGGATTTATACGCAGCTATTCCCCCCGTGACTCCAACTATTATGTTTTTCTTCTCTATTCTAGACATATACTTATACTCTCTGCTTAATATTATAGGAAATAAAGGCAATTAGGCAAACTGGTTTAAATGTAAATTTCTCAGATTTTTAAATAAGACTTGACAATAAAATAATGGGTGCATATACTCCTATTATGGTTAAAGCAAAGATTGATTTAAACAAATTGAACAAAGATGCCGTGGCTGAAGGTAGTGAATGCATGGCCTATAATTTAAAAAAGGCAACTAGGGCTGTGCAAAATTTTTTTGATAGTGCATATAAGTCTATTGGATTGGAAGGAACCCAGTATACGGTTTTAGCTCACATTTTTGTGGCTGAACCAATAACATTATCCAAATTAGCGGAATCGATGTCAGTGGATAGAACTACATTGGGGCGCAATTTAAAACCATTAGAAAAGAAAGGTCTTATAGATATAAAAGCCGGTGATGATCGAAGGGCGAAGCTAATCAGCATTACAGATTACGGAAAACAAATTTTATCTCAAGCTTTGCCTGTGTGGAAAGAGACTCATGAACAGATTAGGGATTTACTTGGAATTGAGAAATGGAGCTCTATAGTCACCAATCTTAAAGAGTTGACTAAGAAGCTGAACGAAAGATAAAAAAATTTAAACAATTATGTGCATATACACATATAGGAGGAATTAAATGAATAAACCAAGAATACTTGTCACATCTGCTGCAGGACATACCGGATCTTTAGTAGTAGCCGCACTCCTAAAAAAAGGTTTTCCAGTAAGAGCATTCGTGCGCCGAGAAGACGCACGCTCGGAGCGCCTGAGGAAAGAAGGTGCGGAGATATTTGTAGGAGATCTATTTGATATGCGGGACCTTCGCAAGGCGCTCATAGATGTCCAGCGCGCTTATTATTGTGCGCCGTTCACCGCGAATGTATTGCATGGTTCAATGCTTTTCGCTCTGGCTGCGGAGGAAGCAAAGTTGGAAGTGGTGGCGCTCATGGCAGCATGGAATCCTCATCCGACTCACCCGTCTATCCATCAGCGCGAACACTGGCTGACAGACAATATCTATCAATGGATGCCAACAGTCGATGTCATTTATGTCAACCCCGGAATGTTTGCCTTCACTTATTTCTTCGGCCTACCAGCAGTTGTCAACTTTGGTAAGCTCATGCTTCCGTTCGGTGAAGGGTTAAACGCTCCGCCTTCGAACGAGGATATCGCTTCCGTAGTAGCTGGAGTTCTCGAAAAACCTGAATCGCATATAAACAAGAACTATAGGCCCACAGGACCAAAGCTTCTTTCCGGGCACGATGTTGCAGATACCTTCGGCCGCATTTTGGATCGCAAGGTTAGCTATCAGGACGTTCCAACCTGGATGTTCGCCAAGGCTGCCAAGGCTCTTGGGTTCTCGAACTTCGAGATCGCTCAGATACGCCACTACGCAGAGGAGTTGCGAGGTGGGACTTATGCTATAGGTGCGCCTACAGATCATGTTGAGCTTGTGACCGGACGACCACCCGAAAATTTCGAAATCACGGCACAACGTTACATTAATAACCCTGAACTTGTCTTCCCACACTTTAAGATCGGAAACAAGCTTGAAGCGGCTTGGCTCATGCTCAGGACGATGTTGACTAAAGCACCAGACCTCGACCGGTGGGAGTCCGAACGCAGTTACCCCTTATTGGAAAAACCTGTTTTGGCCCACGATAGTGAAGAATGGATGGTGACGGCCAAGCAGAAGCGGCTTGCGCTAATTGGTCCAAACCATATTGAGAGGTCCATTAATAAAAACAAAATTGCAGTGTAAGTATGGGGATAATAAATACAAAAACTATATTAAATTAAGGAGATATTAAAAATGACTAAAAAAGGAAGATTTGAAGATAAAGTTGTGGTTGTAACAGGAGCTTCAAGTGGTATCGGTCGTAGCACAGCAATTGAGTTTGCTCGCGAGGATGCGAAAACAGTATTAGTATCCCGCTCTGCCGAGAAGCTGGAAAGAGTGGCACAGGAGATCAGGAGTTCTAATTCCAAGATATTAGTTGTTCCAACAGATGTGTCGGATACTGAGCAAGTCCAGCAAATGGTAAAAACGGTTTTGTCAGAATTTGGCAGAATTGATGTCCTCTTTAATAATGCCGGGAGTTCCTTTGTAGGTCGGGTTGAGGATAGTAATTTCCTTGAAAATACAAGAGAGATGATGGAGGTTGATTATTTTGGAACCATCATCGTGACAAAAGAGATTCTTCCTATTATGAAAGAACAGAAAGAAGGGCATATAATGAATATGTCTTCAGTTGTAGGCCGTAAAGCGTTCCCGCATTTCGGAGGATATTCTTCTGCAATGCATGCAATTTCAGCTTTTACAGATTCATTGAGACAAGAGCTCTTTGGTTCGGGGATCAAAGTATCTATTATTCATCCGGCTTTAACGCAAACCCCTCTTCTAGATCATGTTAGACCAGAAGATATGCCGCCTCCATTTAAAAGAATGACTCCGATTACTGTTCAATCAGTTGCAGAAGCGGTAGTTGATGGGATTTATTACAATCAAGCTAGAATCGTTGTTCCGTTCCAGCCTAAAATGTTGATGCTCGCCGATGCTCTCTCCCCCCATTTTGGAGATTTGATTGTCAGGCTTCTACCTAACAAAATTTTCTCCAGGCTGCTTGGCACATACCGTGGGAAATTGTATCACGAGATTAAATATTAATAATTCCTAAAGGAGGGTAAGTAAAAAATCTGATTTATTACAACACTTTTTCTATATAAAACTCAATGTGGGAGGATGGGAAGAGGTTGAGAATAATATAGCTATGAAATAATCACATTTCGGATATATCGATTATTTTTCTTATTGAGATGAGTCTTTATTTTTTATCTGTCATCTAAAAATCACATTTATACCAGAATAATTGCCTGAAATAAAATGAGATAATTTAGTCTTGTTCGGGTAGGATAAAGGTTGCTTAGTGTCCACTGCGGAGTTGACATTCCACTTACATAGATGAGATTAGTGTATTTTTATAAGGATTTGGATGACGAATAAAGTCTTAGCCCACGATAATATTGATTCTACACCAGCAATTACCCCTGTAAGTAAAAGTGTTGGAAGATGGGTATTACTAGCGACCATACTTGGCTCAAGCATGGCATTTATAGACAGTACCGCTATGAATGTTGTTATACCGGTACTTCAATCAGAACTTAACGCTACAATACCTCAGGTTCAGTGGATAATGGAGGCATATGCACTTTTTATGTCTTCGCTCATGCTTTTGGGGGGCTCTCTTGGAGACAAATTCGGAAGAAAGAGAATCTTTGCGCTCGGGATAATTTTATTCACAGGAGCCTCAATATGGTGTGGTCTCTCCGCGAATACAAGTCAATTAATTATTGCAAGAGCATTTCAAGGAACGGGTGGAGCACTTCTAATACCGGGAAGTTTAGCAATAGTAAATATATCATTTAGCAGTGAGCACAGAGGGAGAGCAATTGGGATTTGGTCTGGTTTTACTGCCATAACAACTACTTTGGGCCCAATTTTAGGCGGTTGGCTTGCACAGAACCATTCGTGGCGCTATGTGTTTTTTATCAATGTTCCTATTGCTATAATAGTTCTGGGAATCCTTTATTGTCGGATTCCAGAGAGTAGAAAAGGTACTGGTGCTGAGAAACTTGATTTGTTGGGTTCGTTGCTAGCAACATTAGGTCTTGGCTGCATAGTGTTTGGATTAATAGACTCGGCAAATGTAGGCTTTGGGCATCCCAAAGTAATTATTCCTCTAATTGCGGGGGGAATTCTCTTGTTATCTTTTGTGTTTTATGAAAACCGAACTTCTTCTCCGATGATGCCTCTTAATCTTTTTAAGTCAAAGACTTTTGGCGGTGGAAACCTTGTCACCTTGCTATTCTGGGGCGCTTGGAGCGGGGCTATATTCTTTATTCCCTTCAATCTTATTCAGCTACAAGGTTATTCGGCTGCAAGCGCAGGTCTTGCCTTTGTGCCTCTTGTGATAGCTCTATTTTTATTCTCTCCCTGGGCTGGTGGACTTGTGGCGAAATATGGCGCAAAAATACCAATAATGACCGGGACAATATTGGCCTCTTTTGGGTTTTATCTATTTACTCTGCCCGGTATCGGAGGTAGTTATTGGACTACTTTCTTTCTACCTATAATCATCCTAGGAGTAGGAATGGCTATCTTGATCCCTACCCTAACAACTGCTGTGATGGAATCTGTAGAGCTTAGGGATTCAGGAGTTGCATCGGGTATCAATAACACTGCCGGCAGGATAGCTGGGGTTTTGGCTATAGCCATAATGGGAGTATTTGCCTTATCCACATTTAATAGGAGTTTGGATTATGAGCTTAGCTCTTTAGATCTGCAGCAGGAAACGAGACAATCTATCGATGATCAACGTATCAAGATATTACTGATTGAAATACCTGAGAACATCGAAACTGAGACTAAGACTTATATAAAAAACGCAATTGATATATCCTTTTTAGCAAGCTTTCGATTGATGATGCTTATCTCTTGTGGATTAGTTCTGTTTTGTACCTTTGTAGTTTGGTTTTCAATAGAGAAAAGGAAAGCAGGCTAGCGGGCGTTATATGAGAAAGATAAAACCTTTTTAGGCTTATTATCGTATCTTTGTTACACTATATATGTTGAATATGGTTTTATAACTCTTACAAGGAGACCATTAGAATGACTGAGAAAATTAAAAAAACCGACGAACAGTGGCGTGAAATACTGACCGAAGAGCAGCACTATGTAACTAGACAAAAAGGAACTGAGAGACCATTTGCCGGAAAGTACCATGACCACAAAGAACAAGGTATATACAAGTGTGTGGGCTGTGGAAAGGAGTTGTTTAAATCCGATACAAAATTTGATTCAGGTACAGGCTGGCCGAGCTTCTATGAGCCCGCCAGTCACGAACAGGTTGCTACTGAAGCCGACACAAGCATGGGCATGATGAGAACAGAAGTTATTTGCAGTAGCTGCGATGCACATTTAGGTCATGTATTTCCAGATGGTCCAAACCCCTCCGGGCTCCGCTACTGTATAAATTCCTGCGCACTAGAATTTGCGAAAGAAGACAAAGAGGAATAAATTTCCTTATTTATTATGATCTTATTGCTTTTTTGTCTTTGTGTTTAATCTTCTTAAATTAGAATCTCGAAGCGGGGAACGCTCACATTCCAGAAGAAACCTCCTTAAAACGAACCCTTTCAGTGCCTCTCGTAACCCTCTACGGCCTCGGAACGATCCTTGGAGCGGGTATATATGTGCTGATAGGAGAGGTTGCGGGAAAAGCTGGGATGTTTGCCCCAGCGTCCTTCTTAATAGCGTCTGTAATCGCAGGTTTTACCGCTTTCTCATATGCGGAGCTTTCCTCACGGTACCCTCAAAGCGCGGGAGAAGCAGTATATGCCCAAGAGGCGTTCTCCGTTCGCTGGATATCTGCGGCGGTAGGATGGTCGGTGGTCATCATAGGCTCGGTTTCTGCCGCGACCATCGCAAACGGTTTCGTCGGCTATTTTAAAATCTTTATTGATACCCCAGATTGGGTTGCTATCACAATTCTTGTTATAACTCTAGGTATCGTTGCAGGTTGGGGAATCACCGAATCGATCGCTGTTGCGTCCATAATAACTGTAATCGAGATTTTAGGGCTGCTCTCGATAATCGCCGTCGCCGGCGATTCTTTTGCCGAGCTGCCGAGTAGACTAGAGGAATTTATACCGCCCCTCGACGCTCAAGCCTGGGTCGCAGTAGCCCTAGGCGCGTTCCTTGCATTCTATGCGTTCGTAGGGTTCGAGGACATAGTTAACGTCGCAGAAGAGGTCAAAGACCCGAGGCGAAATCTCCCGATAGCAGTAATACTCGCCCTTGGCATTTCAACAGTGCTTTATCTACTCGTCTCTCTTTCGGCGGTGTTAGTGCTCCCTCTCGATATCCTAGCCGGGAGCGACAGCCCTCTCGCCGCAATATATGAACACAAAACAAAACTGTCCCCGAAAATTATAAGCGTCGTCAGCATAGTAGCCGTGGTCAATGGTGCGTTGATCCAGATAATTATGGGATCGCGAATACTTTACGGAATGGGCAAACGTGCCATGGCTCCGCATATATTTTCGGCCGTAAACCGGTTTACGAGAACACCGCTTCTTGCGACTGCTTCGATCACGGCATTTATATTGGTGCTGGCACTGTGGCTTCCGCTATTGAAATTGGCAGAGATATCTAGCTTCATAACCTTGCTGGTGTTTGCCTTTATGAACCTCTCGCTATTGCTGTTGAAGCGTAAAAACCCGCGTCCGGAAGGAGTAAAGACCTACCCCTTGGCGGTTCCTATAATTGGCTTCTTATTGTGTGTATGCTTCCTAGTGATACAGACCGTATGGGGATTTATATTATAGTGCATTTATTTAAACAACACTCTACATGCGGTGACGAAACTTCCGGGTTATTCATCCGCGCAAATTTCTTTGCCTGTATTTTGAGAAAGAAGACAACTTTATTATTGTTGATAACATTAAGGAGCGTTTATTTCTTTCTTTCATCTATAATTCATAAATGCGCGCGCAATTTAACAAAATTCAGAACTTAGGAAAGGAAATGTAATGAAATTAGATACCTTTATGGATGAAGTTGTCAGAAAAAATCCGGGCGAAACTGAATTTCATCAAGCTGTAAAGGAAATTGCTGTCAATCT
>Ga0209633_10000823_pt1 | contig 34173 bp, 27 predicted proteins | sample Cruoilmetagenom1_FD_187290 | JGI IMG/M metagenome (GOLD analysis project Ga0209633, IMG submission 187290) | Oil polluted marine microbial communities from Coal Oil Point, Santa Barbara, California, USA - Sample 1 (SPAdes) (version 2) | ecosystem: Environmental > Aquatic > Marine > Oil seeps ... | reverse complement strand
CCGCATGTTGGAACAAGGTATCGGCACCGCCCTATGGGATCCTCTCGGTCGCACTGAGACCAGGAAGGGGTGGGCGGATCGTATGATGAAAGCGCATACCAATGCGGTTGAGAATCTCGTTATTTTTGCGCCATTGGTTATCCTGATACAAATGTTTTCGCTAAACAATGAAACCACCACCCTGGCTTGCATGATCTATTTCTTTGCGCGTCTTCTTCATTACATTTGTTTTACGTTGGCCGTGCCCGTGCTGAGGATTGTAACTTTTGCTACAGGTTTTGTGATGCAATTGATTCTGACATTCACTTTGTTGGGTGTCTAATTCTATGCATTACTGGTACAAGTGTTAGTATTTTTGTCTTTGAAGGTTCGCAGGCTGCCAGATCCTGTTTTGCTGATTCATTTCCCGATCCCCCTGGGACTGATCGTGGTTTAACCGACCGGCCTGCGAGTACGATCTATCTAGCTAGTTCGGCGTGTAAAAACCCAATTATTATCTTTAGATAATTTCTTGTTGTACTGGTAGCCTTCCTCATCAAACGATTTCAGGTCTTCAGGATCCTGAAGTCTGTTTTGAATGATATAGCGACTCATCAGGCCGCGTGCTTTTTTCGCATAGATACCAATCATCTTGTAGTCGCCATTCTTATATTCTTTGAAGGCGGGCGTAATGATGTCACCATCGATTTGCTTCGCTTTGACCGATTTGAAATATTCATTCGAGGCGAGGTTGACCAGGGTACTCGATTTAATCTTTTTCAATTGGGCATTCAGCCCGTCGGTGATTGTCATATCCCAGAATTCATACAAGTTCTTACCGCGATCCGTTTCCAGTCGTGTTCCCATCTCCAGGCGGTAGGCCTTCATCAAATCCAATGGGCGTAACAGGCCATACAAACCAGAGAGGATTCGCAAGTGCTTTTGTGCATAATTAAGATCTGATGACTTGAGCGTATTAGCATCCAGGCCGGTGTAGACATCACCCATAAAGGCCAGTACCGCCTGTTTGGCATTATTCGGTGTAAACCGTGGCGTCCAGGTTTCGTAACGCTCGAAATTCAGTTCGGCGATCTTGTTGCTGACATGCATTAACTCGGCGATATCCAGTACCGAGAAATCACGCATGCGCCTGATCAGTAGCTGCGATTCCTTCAGGTAATCCGGAGTGGTATAAACCTTTGTTTTAGCCGGAGTTTCATAGTCAAGTTTTTTAGCAGGGGAGATGACAATCAGCATAATACTTCACAAATAATTAATTTAATAAAATTATATCAAAGGATCAGGGCTTTGTATCGAACCATGTTGCAATCATCCACTTGCCTGGATTGATTTCATAAGCGATTCGACTATGCTTACTTTGTTCTCATGTACTTTTAAGTAAGGATACAGGAGCACTACCATGACGACCAGACCTCACTCAGTTATCGACCTTGATTTTCAGCCCCACCACGCCTTACACCCTTCACCTATCGACTGGCGTGATCAGACCATCTATTTTTTATTGGTCGATCGCTTTGATGATAATCAGGAACATCAACCCTACGATCCCATGGCGGTGACGGCCGTTCGTCATCCAGAAGATGGCAGGCACTTTCAGGGTGGCAAGATAAAAGGTATTACACGCCGACTGGACTACATCCAGAACCTGGGATGCACGACCATATGGCTCAGCCCCGTGTTCAAAAACAGACTGGATAAAGAGGATACCTACCATGGCTATGGGGTCCAGGATTTTCTCGATATTGATCCCCGATTTGGAACACTTGAAGATTTACAGGAATTGACCCAGGCAGCCCATGAGCGGGGTATGTATGTCATCCAGGATATCATTTTTAACCATACGGGTGATGTCTGGGCTTACAAGGATGGCCAACCATACTACTACCATAACGGCCAACGTTATCCATTTGGCTACTGGCGCGAGTTCGATCCTGCACCAGGACTGCAACGTGTCGATGGCATTTGGCCCAGTGAATTACAGGATCCCGATACCTTCAAACGCAAGGGCGAAATCAGAAACTGGGATGATGACAGGGAAGCACAGGATGGTGATTTTTTCAGCCTGAAGGAACTTGACATCAATCAACCACGGGTCCTCGATACTTTGATAAAGGCCTATAAATCCTGGATTGTCAGTGCTGACATCGATGGTTTTCGCATCGATACGGTCAAGCATATGGAAAGTTCCTCAGTGGCGATATTCTGCAATGCCATGCGTGAATATGCCCAGCGTTATGGCAAGCATAATTTCTTTATGTTTGGTGAAATCGTTGACGACGATGCGACTATTCAGCAATACATTGGCAGAAACAGCCGCATTGCCAATACCGATGAACGCTTTCCTTCGCTTGATGCTGCCCTGGATTTTCCTCTTTATTTCATCCTGGAAGATGTCATCAAGGGTTTTACCAGTCCAGCCGTTTTGCGCAACCGCTATGAAGCGCTACATCATCAGTATGCCGATCATGGTGAAGCGGGGCGATACTTCGTCACCTTCATAGATAATCACGATCAAATGTCTCATCCCTATCGTCGCTTCCTTCATAATAATCCTTTTCCTGAGCAGGCAGTCCTCGGCATTGGATACCTGCTCACCAGCCAGGGTATTCCTTGTATCTACTACGGCACTGAACAAGGTTTTAATGGGGGAGGTGACAATGATATATATGTACGTGAATGCATGTTTGGTGGAAAGTGGGGCGCTTTTAATACCACGAATCTACATTTCTTTGATACACACAATTCCATCTACAAAGCCATACATTCCATAAACACGGTTCGTCGTTCACAACCCGCTTTGCGTTATGGACGCCAATACTTTCGCGATATTTCCACAGATGGGATTCATTTCTACTTTCCACAAGACGGACGCTGCACGTTGGCATGGTCGCGCATACTGGACACGGACGAAATCCTTGTATTACTGAATCTTGAAAATGCCACGCGTGAAGACTGTATTACTATCGATCATTTTCTCAGCAGTAAAGGACAGCGGATGGTGAATCTGCTCAACCCCGGGAAAACTTACATCGTTGAGGAGACGGCGGATCAGCGTTGCTTTATTCGGGTCAAACTTAAAAAACATGAGATGGCCATACTTAAAGTCGGCTGAGCGCGTTTACTGTTTCAGTTTATTTTTTGCCTCTATCCAGCGCGACATATATTGAGTGCTCTTCATACTATGGTGAGACAACATGGCGCCTGTGAAATTATTCAGGCGATGTTGTTCAAGGTGGTTTTTTACCATTAGCATTTTTTCTATCAACACGGGTGCAAACTTCTCCTTGTTATAATGTTCATCGATAATATCAAAACCATTTTTCTGTGACTGCCACCAGACACTCTCTTGTTGATATAAGGTCACTGCTGCCTCAATAAACCTGTCGTTATCATCTTCGACAAAACCATTCCAGGGCATCTCCCCACACATAGCCTCAGCGCCAATTGTCGTTGTGACACTGGGAGTGCCACACCGCATGGCATCCAGTAACTTTCCTTTTATGCCTGCACCAAATTGCAACGGTGCCAGACAAACCCTGGACTCAGACATGACCTTTTCGACTGACTCTGCCCGACCCATTATATGAAATCCTTGCGCTGGATTATGTAGTTGCCTGGCTTTAGCAGGTGTATAGGCGCCATAAATATTCAGGCATACGCCTTTGAGCTTTTTCTGTAACGCAGGCCAGATATTATTCTTGAGATGGAGCACCGCATCCCAGTTGGGCTCGTGAAAAAAATTACCGATAAAAATATAATGTTCGCGCTGTGAAAAAGGGGGAAGTAAAGCCGCTGTTTTTTTAGTCTGTTCTGTGTCCAATATAAAGGGTATGTAGTGCAATAAAGTGGCGTCGATTCGATAGATGTTTTTTAAATGTTCGACTTCCCAGGTGGATATCACCAATGTCATGTCGCATCTTAAGATACTGGCGATTTCTCTTTTTGCTACATCACTGTGGTAATCCTGTAAACCGGCGGGACGATTGTCCTTATATGCCTGTTGGCGTGCGTAGCGAAGACTGTGTAGATCCGATGACTCCAGCACCTTCATCGCCCCTGGACAAACATTGCTAACACGCCAGGCAAATTGTTCTTCCATCATAAATCGATCAAAGACAACAATATCGGGTTGGCATTCCTGCAAGAATTGATCGAACTCGCTGTTATTGACTTCGATGTTTACTTTTTCTATTCCCAGCGAGGCCAGGTCGATCATATACTCACTGTCAGCTGCGGGGCTGGCAAAGGTAATCTGCCAGTGCTGTTGTAAAAATAATGCAATCAATTGCATCATCCTGCTGCCAGCGGCAGAGGAATCTGGCTCTGGCCACACATAGCCTATAATCAATAATCGAGTCATTGTCTAATCGCGACAGTCAATCAGGGAAGTGTTTGTGCAGCCAGGAAGATAACAACAGTACCAATGGTATTCATAAATGCAAACATCAAAGCAATAAAAACAGCAATACGATAACGCAAACCGCTTTCACTTAAGGTTTCGCCACTCAACAGTCGTTTTAATAATGATGGGGCTTTATCCCTATTGGAAATATCACTATGTCGTGCCACCAATACCAGTAGAATGATAGCCACAACAAAACATATGAGCGCAACACTAGCTGAAATTTGGACTGGTGACAGGTCGATTGATGGCATATAGGTACTTGTTGAATCTGCCTGTTTAGTGTATCAATTTAAATACGGTGTGATGGCTAAATATCCAGATTGGCAACAGCCAGGGCATTTTTCTCAATAAAGTCACGCCTGGGTTCCACCTGGTCACCCATAAGGGTTGTAAACACTTCATCGGCTGCAACCACGTCTTCGATCCTGACCTGCAGTAATCGTCTAGAATCCATATTCAATGTAGTTTCATACAATTGGTCAGGATTCATCTCACCCAGACCTTTATAACGCTGAATATTCATACCGCGTTTGGACTCTTCCATCATCCATGCCATCGCTTCCTTAAAGCTGCTGATGTCGAGTTTTCTTTCACCACGCTGAATATAGGCACCTTCGCCCAACAGCCCATCCAATTGATGACCTAGAGCAACCATGGATTTATATTCAGCCGATTCAAAAAATTCACTATGAATCAATTGCTCGTGACTGATGCCATGTAGATATCTGGTTATACTGATATTGAAAGAATCACTTTCATCTATGTCCTGTATGCTGACCTGATAGCGAGTAGACGCTGCCATATCATCATTGAGTCGTGACTCAAGCTCTACACACCAAGCCGTCATAGCTTCTCTGTTAAGCATCGACTCTTTATCTAATCCTTTGATATATATAAATTTTTCTTGAAAAAGAGGATCAACACGCCGAGCCAGTCGCTGGATGGTGCTCATTACTCGCACATAATCATTGGCTAAACTTTCCAATTGCATCCCAGCGATAGGAGGAGCCGATTGATTAACATGGAGAGAGGCATTTTCCATAGCTAAAGTAAGCAAATAGGTATTCAATTCTACATCATCTTTTACGTAATATTCCTGCTTACCTTTTTTTATCTTGTATAAAGGCGGCTGTGCAATATAGACATGTCCCCTTTCAATCAATTCGTGCATTTGACGATAAAAGAAGGTTAGTAATAATGTGCGGATATGAGAACCATCGACATCAGCATCCGTCATGATAATGATACGATGGTAGCGTAATTTTTCAGGATTAAATTCCTCCCGACCGATACCACAACCCAACGCCGTAATCAGGGTACCTACCTCAGCCGATGACAGCATTTTATCAAAACGCGCTTTTTCTACATTAAGGATTTTACCCTTTAGTGGAAGGATGGCCTGGTATTTTCTGTCCCTGCCCTGTTTGGCTGAACCACCCGCTGAATCGCCCTCCACCAGAAATATCTCGGATAAAGCGGGATCTTTTTCCTGACAGTCAGCGAGTTTACCAGGAAGGCCTGCAAGATCCAGAGCGCCTTTTCTACGGGTCAATTCTCTGGCCTTACGCGCAGCTTCACGTGCCCTGGCTGCATCAATAATTTTGGCCACAATATTTTTGGCATCTGTCGGGAATTCCAGCAAAAATTCCTGGAGTTTTTCAGCCGTTGAGGATTCCACCACCGCTTTAACCTCAGATGACACCAGTTTATCCTTGGTTTGTGATGAGAACTTGGGATCTGGCACTTTTACCGATAACACCGCCGTTAAACCCTCTCTGGCATCATCACCTGCCACATTGACTTTGACCTTCTTCGCACTGCCTTCTGATTCTACGTATTGGTTTAGCGTACGTGTCAATGCGCCGCGAAACCCCGCTAAATGAGTACCACCATCACGCTGAGGAATATTATTGGTAAAACAAAAGATGCTTTCCTGGTAGGAATCATTCCATTGCAACGCCACTTCAACACCAATCCCATCTTTTTCCGTTGAGAAATAACAAACCTTCTCATGTAGCGGTGTCTTGTTTCTGTTCAAGTGCTCTACAAAGGCCTGAATACCACCCTCATATTTGAAGGTATCAGATTTACCTGTTTTTTCATCGCTTATCTTAATATTAACGCCTGAATTGAGAAACGAGAGTTCACGCAGACGCTTGGCAAGAATATCAAAATGAAACTCTGTTGTTGCAAATATCGTAGTGCTTGGTTTAAAGCGTATTTCTGTTCCCGTATTTTCAGTATCACCGATAACTTTCAAGGGCTCAACAGGAACACTATCCATATATTTCTGATAATGAACTTTTTTATCACGACGTACGGTTATTTCCAGTGTTTCTGATAAAGCATTAACGACAGAGACCCCAACACCATGCAAACCTCCGGATACCTTGTATGAATTATCATCAAACTTTCCACCCGCATGTAGTACGGTCATGATTACTTCAGTGGCGGATATCCCCTCGTCTTCATGAATATCTGTAGGAATCCCACGGCCATTATCGGTTACCGTTACTGAATCATCGCTATGAATGATAATATTTATTTCTGAGCAATGGCCTGCTAATGCTTCATCGATGGCATTATCCACGACTTCAAATACCATATGGTGTAGTCCTGTACCATCATCGGTATCTCCAATGTACATGCCCGGTCTTTTTCGGACAGCATCCAGCCCCTTTAGTACCTTGATATTGGAAGAATCGTACGTTGAATCACTCATTTTTGATTTCCTTGAAGCACCCTAACTATGTAGGATACCAGACTGCCGACAATTACAGAAACATTATACCACTTCAGAAACTTTACCGTGTTCCACGTGGAACATTCTGGAATTGCTGGTATTCTCCAGCATAGGCATTAATGTTCGTTGCTCTATTGAGGTAATAAACATTTGAACGTTCATTCCTTGTAATACCTTTAACAAGCGCATCCTGTTGTCAGGATCCAATTCAGCTGCGACATCATCAATTAGCAGAATGCATTTTTTATCTGTCTTACGGTTATATAATCCTGCTTGTGCCAATAATAAACACGTTACCAGTATTTTTTGTTGTCCTCGAGAAATACGATCACTCGCTAGTACCCCATCAACCTGTACACTGATATCCGCACGCTGTGGCCCTACACTGGTAAAACCTCGCTCCATATCGGTTTGGATCGATTGCTTCAACGCCTGTTCAAACGAATAATCTTTATTCCACCCAGATTGATAACCAAGCTTTAGCGGAATGATACCTAGTACAGGCTTAATATATTCATGTACTAATGCTTGCAATTCTTGCAGGTACTCTTGTCGCTTATCATTAAGAATTTGACCAGATTCAATCAGCTCACGATCCCAGACTTGTATTAATCTTTTTGCGCTCGATTGTCGCAGTGCCGTATTTCTTTGTTTCAATGCTGTTTGATAACGCTGCCATACAGGATAAAAACTTTGTTCCACGTGGAACACGCCCCAATCGAGAAAACGTCTTCTGAGTTTAGGTCCTTCTTCTAATAACTGATGACTATTAGGATGTATTACTTGTAAAGGCAGGTTATAGACTAGATCTGACACTTTGGTTATTTTTTGTTCATTGATACGTATTTGAACCGTTTTTGCACCTTTTTTAAGCCCAAATCGCACTTTTTGACCATTTTTTAAAATCTGTTGTGCGAATATCGAAAGTTCTTTTTCGCCCTTATGGACAATCTTATCAAATCGACTGGTTCGGAATGAGGAGGCTCTTCCCAGGTAGTAGATGGCTTCTAGCAGGCTAGTTTTACCAGAGGCATTTATTCCAGTTATCAGGTTAAGGTCTTCAGCAGGCTCAAGGTCAACTTCATTTATATTCCTGAAATTTCTGATACCGAGTTTTATGAGTGCCATGATGACTTATTAGCACGAATCTTCAGTATAAGTAATAACGACAGTCTACAGTCGCATCGGCATAACAACATAACGACAATTTTTCACTTCAGCTGGTTCGATTAAGCAACTACTATTGGCATCGCTTAATGATATCGTTACATTGTCTTCAGGAATGGCGTTCAGTGCATCGAGGATATAATTAACATTAAAACCAATTTCGACTGGCCCACCCTTGTAATCAATTTCCACTTCTTCTTCTGCTTCTTCCTGTTCCGGGTTATGGGCCTGGATTGATAACTTCTTTTCATCCAGATTAAGACGAACGCCTTTATATTTTTCGTTTGATAATATGGAGGTTCTGACTAATGCCTGTTTTAAAACGTCGCGAACGGCCCCTACAAATTTATCAGAATTTTTGGGTAATACTTTATTGTAATCGGGAAATTTTCCGTCGATCAATTTGGAAGTAAAACGTAAGTCAGGTAATTGTATACGAATATGGTTGCTACCCAATTGTACCAAAGCCATGTCATTTGAATCTTCCAACAAACGTGCCAATTCCTGAATCCCTTTTCTGGGAACGATGACTTGATGATTATCCTCACCTGATATATCCGCTTCTACTTCACAAATCGCCAAGCGATGACCATCAGTAGCTACAGTACGTAATTGCCCTTCCTTGATCTCAAATAACAAACCATTCAGATAATAGCGCACATCCTGTTGAGCCATAGCAAAATGAGTTCTTTCAATCAGTTTTTTGAGTTCTCTTTGCGGGACACTAAATTCTTTCTGGACTTGAATGTTGTCGATAACAGGAAATTCTGCTGCCGGTAAAGTTGATAAAGTAAAACGGCTTTTCCCCGATTTAACCAATACTCGTTCATTTTTAAAACTAACGTCGAGCTCAGCATCGTCGGGTAATGTGCGACAGATATCGAGAAACTTTCTGGCAGGAATGGTTATTTCTCCACCATCAGCAACATCAAGATCAAAATTAGCGACAAGTTCTACTTCTAGGTCAGTTGCCGTTAATGAGATACGACCTGTATCTGCTTGCAATAATAAATTCGATAAAACAGGTAATGTCTGCCTGCGTTCAACTACTCCAATGACAAATTGAAGTGGCTTAAGTAACGTTTCACGTTTGATCTTGAACTTCATCCGAATTCCCTATTTATTAATATATATAAATAAATATTTATTTGTTATTGTTATTATTAACAAGCAACAAATTTGTTAATAAAACATATTTTTACTTATAGTTCAATAACTTAAAAGATATTATCGCCTGTATAACAAGGGTATTACGCCTTCATGACTTGTTATTAATCTGTGGATAAATATTGGATATCTATCGTTTGCTCTTTTTCACACAAGTTATCCACATCATGTGCTTAACATTCTCAACAGGCTTAAATAATCTTCCCGTATCCTGATTTCTGAATCCCTGAGTTCCTTTACCTTCCTGCATGCGTGTAACACGGTCGTATGATCACGTCCACCAAAGGCATCACCAATTTCAGGCAAGCTGTGATTCGTCAGTTCTTTAGCCAGTGCCATAGCGACTTGCCTGGGGCGAGTGATAGAACGTGTCCGCCGTGCTGATAATAAATCATGCACGCGTATTTTGTAATACTCAGCGACGGTTTTCTGTATGTTTTCAATACTGACCAGGCGATCCTGTAACGACAGAAGATCTCTTAATGCTTCCTTGGCAAACTCCAGCGTAATAGGCTGATTAGTAAAATGTGCATTGGCAATGACGCGTTTTAGCGCACCTTCCAGTTCACGGATATTGGATCTCAGGCGTTTGGCAATGAAAAATGCGACTTCATCGGGTAAGTTAGCCTGCATCTGTTTTGCCTTTCCCAGTAGAATAGCAACACGTGTTTCTAGTTCTGGTGGCTCAACCGAGACCGTCAGGCCCCAGCCAAATCGCGATTTGAGACGTTCCTCCAGTCCGTTGACTTCCTTTGGATAACGATCACAGGTAAGAATGACTTGTTGATGACCCTCCAGCAAGGAGTTGAAGGTGTGAAAAAATTCTTCCTGTGAACGTTCTTTTTTGGCGAAGAACTGAATATCATCGATGAGTAAGGCATCGACTGATCGATAAAAACGTTTAAACTCATTAATGGAGTTGTGTTGCAATGCTTTTACCATGTCAGCGACAAAGCGCTCTGAATGTAAATAAATCACGCGAGCATCAGGATTTTTTTCCACCATCATATTACCGACCGCGTGCATCAAATGGGTTTTGCCCAGTCCGACTCCGCCATAGATAAATAAGGGGTTATAGGCCTTGCCAGGATTTTCGGCGACCTGAATCGAAGCCGCCCTGGCCAACTGGTTTGATTTTCCTTCTACAAAAGATGCAAATGTAAAATCCGGATTTATATTGCTTTTATGTGAAATACTTTGCTTGTCTGGCTGAGTATCAGGCACAGGTTTTTTTGAGTCCACGGTTGCCTGGCCGGCACTGCCAACCTGTAATTTCAGGCTGGGTGGTGAGGACTCACTCAATTCCTGCAAGGATTGTTGTATACTGTCGAGAAAATTGGCCTTAACCTGATCCAGCACAAATTGGTTGGGCGCCAGAAGTTGCAGGGACTCCCCTGTCTGGATGGCATGTAAAGGCCTGATCCAGGTGTTAAACTGAGTTTGGGTAAGTTCGTCTTCCAGGTATTGAAGGCAGAGATTCCAAAGATTAGACAAGTAAACTCCCTAAATTATTGGAGAGGTTGTTAATAACTTTAATGATCATCGGATTCTAAACCTAATTTATAAAGTTATCCACAATTTAAAGTGGATAAATACTTTCTTAATACTATTGACAGCCACTAACTGACAAAGTAGGATTGCCGGTTCATCAATTCCGGCATTTTCCGGATCAGTTAGTCAGGTAGAGCGATATGAAACGTACTTTTCAGCCCAGTGTATTAAAAAGAGCACGTACCCATGGTTTCCGTGCGCGTATGAGTACGACAGGTGGCCGAGCTGTCATTAATGCACGTCGTGCCAAGGGTCGTAAACGCCTGACACCTTAATATAGCTGCCTTTTTTATCCAGATTGAAAAATTCTAACGGTCTGCGGTCAAAACACACCTAAAAAGCTATTCACTTCGTTTGATGAACCTATACCTTAAAACAATACCTTTTAAGGTGTTTCTATGAGCGCGCCTTGTAGCGGACAGCATTTTCCTAAATCAGTCCGTTTACTGAGCGGGAAAGAATATCAGAATGTATTCCGTGATCCTGTCAGATCCAGTGACCCGTTTTTTACCATACTAGCCTGCCCAAATGCCCTTCAGTTGCCGCGATTAGGTTTGGCGATCGCCAAGAAAGTGCTTGCTAAAGCCGTTCAACGTAATCGAATAAAAAGACAAGTCCGGGAAAGTTTTCGCCAGAATCAGGCATCTTTGCAAGGACTTGATATTGTTGTTCTGGCAAGAAAAGGCTTGCAGGACAGAACTAATGATGAGATACAACAATCTTTGTGCAAACATTGGGAAAGGCTGATAAAACGATGCGCCGAATCCTGATTTTCATTATTAGGGCATACCAATATATAATAAGTCCGCTCCTGGGTAATCATTGTCGATTTTATCCAACGTGTTCTTCGTATGCAGTCACTGCAATAGAAAAACATGGAGCGCTATACGGCAGTTGGTTGGCGTTACGCCGACTGCTACGTTGCCATCCATGGTCAGAGGGAGGGGTAGATCCCGTCCCGGACGTTAACAAACAAAAGAAGTAAATATAAAAATGGAAAATCAAAGGTTATTTATTTTTATCGGTATCGTATTTCTTGGCATGCTGTTGTACCAGGAATGGCAACGTGATTATGGGGTCACCGATACACCACAAAGTTCAGCGATTCCCACGACGAGTGGAGCACAAAGCACCAGTGCCGTACCCGCACCTGTTACATCCGATAGTGATGTTCCCGTAGCCACTGCTGCGAAACCATCAACGCCAACTATCAGTGGTGAGGCCAACAAACTGGCTTCACAGAAGCGTATCCATGTCACTACAGATTATCTGGATGTTTATCTTGACACCTTAGGTGGTGATATTCGTGAAGTGTATTTACGCCAGTTTCCGGTTGAGCAGGGAAAGCCTGATCAACCCTTTCAATTATTCGCCGACAAGGGCGCAAAATTATTTGTAGCGCAGTCCGGATTTTCCATGTTGAAAGGTAGTGGCCCCAGTCACGAATCTATATTTCAAACGGATAAAACAGAGTATGCATTGGCCGAAGGCCAGGACCAATTGCAAGTTAATATGACATGGACAGATACATCTGGTGTGAATGTAACCAGAACCTATACCTTCCATCGCTCCAGTCATACTATCGATATGAGCGTAAAAGTAGACAATGCCTCTGCCCAGGATTGGCAAGGAAGCTTCTACCGCCAGCAGCAACGCACACATTTTGGCGAGCAAAGTCAGTCCATGTTCATGATGAATACCTATATGGGTGGAGTCATTTATACGCCTGAGGAGCATTACGAAAAAATTTCCTTTGCCGATATGCAGGAAAGTAAATTGAACAAGCCCAGCATATTGGGTGGTTGGGTTGCGATGATGCAGCATTATTTTTTAGGTGCATGGATACCATCATCAGATAGTACGAATACCTTTTACAGTAATTACAAAGATTTTCGTTATTACATCGGCATGATTTCTCCCGCTGAAACACTGGCTGCGGGTCAGAGTAAAACATTCGACAGTAAACTTTATGTTGGACCAAAAGATCAGAAGGTTCTGGAAAACATAGCACCAGGTCTTGAATTAACCGCTGACTATGGTTTTCTGACGGTGATAGCCAAACCGCTGTTTTGGTTACTGAGTACGCTGCACAGTCTGTTTAATAACTGGGGATGGTCGATCATTTTTCTGACCTTGATAATAAAGCTGGCATTCTACAAGCTTTCCGAAACCAGTTATAAATCCATGGCCAATATGCGCAAGCTGCAACCACGGATGCAGGCATTGAAAGAGCGCTATGGTGATGATCGTCAGGGTATGAACAAGGCACTGATGGAGTTGTACAAAAAAGAAAAGATCAATCCACTCGGCGGTTGCTTGCCGATACTGGTGCAAATACCCGTGTTTATTGCATTGTACTGGGTACTGTTTGAGGCCGTGGAATTACGCCAGGCGCCCTTTATGTTATGGATCCAGGATCTCTCTGCCAAGGACCCGTATTTTGTATTGCCGATACTGATGGGTGCAACGATGTTGATTCAACAAAGACTCAACCCGGCCCCACTGGACCCTATACAGGCTAAAGTCATGATGGCATTACCCATTGTGTTTACAGTATTCTTCCTGTTCTTCCCGTCAGGTCTGGTATTGTACTGGGTGGTTAACAACTCCTTGTCCATTGCACAACAGTGGGTAATAACAAAAAGAATCACTGAGTCAAAGTAACAGGCTCTGTTTGATTATGCTGACCTACAAACCGTCTGCCTAGAGTAGCCGATACTTGAATGACAATGATACGATTGTAGCGATCGCCACACCACCCGGTCGCGGTGGTGTTGGCATCATTCGTGTTTCCGGCAGAGCCTGTCAATCCATTGCCGAAAACATACTCGGTAAAATACCCGCACCCAGGCAGGCCGACTACTTGCCATTTATGGATGCAGGTGGCGAAATCCTGGATCAAGGAATCGCATTGTACTTTCAATCTCCCCATTCATTTACCGGTGAAGATGTGCTGGAGCTACAAGCGCATGGTGGGCCGGTCATACTGGATCTTCTCCTGCAACGTTGTGTTTCTATCGGCGCTCGCCTGGCCAGGCCCGGGGAATTTTCCGAGCGTGCCTTTCTCAACGATAAATTGGACCTGGCTCAGGCAGAGGCGATCGCCGATATAATTGATGCGAGTAGTGAACAGGCAGCGCGTGCCGCGGTCAGATCATTGCAAGGTAAATTTTCTACACGTGTTAATGACTTGTTTGTTTGTTTGACCGAGTTAAGGATGTATATCGAAGCCGCGATTGATTTTCCTGAAGAGGAAATAGATTTTTTATCAGACAACAATCTGGTAGTGAGATTTGACCAATTACAGAGTGACTTTAGTCTCTTGATGGAATCCACTCGCCAGGGCACACTGTTGCATGAGGGCATTACCATTGTGATAGCGGGCATTCCGAACGCTGGTAAATCCAGCCTGCTCAATGCACTGGCTGGCAAGGAAACGGCGATTGTCACAGATGTCCCAGGGACAACACGTGATGTATTACGCGAGCATATACAAATCGATGGCTTGCCTGTTCATGTTATTGATACCGCGGGACTGAGACAAACAGAAGACAGAGTAGAAAAAATTGGTATACAGCGCGCCTGGTCAGAGATAGAAAAGGCAGACCGCGTGCTACTACTTGTTGATGATCGTGTTGGCGTCACTGAGCAGGACAAGCAGATACTGCAGCAGCTGCCTAAAGGACTCGCATTGACCCTGATAAGAAATAAATGTGATCTAAGCGGATCACAAGCTGAGTTAGTTGAGCAGGAACATACCGTCATCAAGCTGTCCGCGAAGGCTAACCTGGGTATTGAGATTCTTAAAAAACACCTGGAACAGTGCGTTGGATATCAGGCCAGCGGAGAAGGTGAGTTTATCGCGCGTCGTCGACATCTCGACGCACTGGAAAGAACAGGCAGGCATATCGATGAGGCTCGCAAGCAGTTGGAAAATGCCAGGGCAGGCGAGCTGGCCGCTGAGGAACTGCGTGAAGCCCAGCAGGATCTGGCTGAAATTACGGGCCAATTTTCCAGTGATGATTTACTTGGAAAAATATTTTCAAGTTTTTGTATTGGAAAGTAATGAGTGATGTTGATTATACGATTGCTTAGTTGAGCTGGTATTAGGTTAGGTGGCTCCATAAAGCATGCATGATAGTGACAGCAAAGAATTTATTTATCTAAGAAAAGCAGCGTAGTTATCACTTTCAAGCGCATTTTTTTGATCCAATAAGAAGGCAAGTGCAGAGCATTCTAACAACACTTGACTGCCTGTCTTGATGAAAATGCATAGAGAGCTGGCTGACTCTTGGATGTAAAATGTTTTGCACATTACCGATCCAGAGTGTGCACCGATGATGTCGATATTTTTTACATAGGTGCTACTGTTTGAACAATAATTTATTATAGTTCATTGATCTGCAAAGTATTTTTAAACATGGAATAGTATGTGCATAGTCTATTACAGGCGGGTGTATGTCATTTAGACGTCATCTGGCTACATTAAGATGCTGTTGCATAAATTCGACAGGGGGTTGAACTCAAATGGTACGAAAAATTTCAAAATCCGAGATCAAACAACCGACCTTAATGGTTCTTAAAAGGTTGATGGATTCCATTGTTATTGTACTTTCGCTTCGTATCCTGGCAGAAGTGATGGGTACGCCCTTTGGCAATGCTTATATCTCGTTATCCATAATCGTATTTCTTGTATACTTTATCATCTCCGACAAGTGGGATACCCAGTTATGGTATAGAAATGATATATGGCGTGGTACCAGAAAAATACTGTTTTCCTGGCTTTTAATGGCCGGGATAGTTTTGTTTGTAGGCTATGTCACGAAAAATTCAGCACAGTATTCACGTGCCTTGTTGCTGACCTGGTTTGTTACCACTCCTATAGTTCTGTTATTAGCAGAAGGCATATTCTGGGCCGTACTAACTAAGGTCATGAAGACAGGCAAGGCAGGTAGAACTGCGATAGTTGCGGGTATTAATACCCTCAGCCGACAACTGGTTCAACGATTGCCCGATCACCCCAATCTCGGGCTTGAATTTGCTGGTGGTTTTGACGATCGAAGCTCCGAGCGTTTAATGGTTGATGCATCAGACAAATATCAGGGTAATCTTGCTGACTTGCCGGATTTTGTCAACGTGAACAAGATTGATGTTATTTTCATTACCTTGCCTATGGTACAGGAGCCCCGCATTCTTGATCTACTGGATCGCCTGAAGGATACCACCGCATCCATTTATTTCGTACCAGATATTTTTATAGTTGACCTTGTGCAGTCCCGCGTTGAAGACATTGGCGGTATGCCTGCCATTGCCGTTTGCGAGACACCGTTTTTTGGTGTCAATGCCGTTTTAAAAAGAAGTGTGGATCTTATTTTGGCCAGTATGATAGTTGTGATGATTTCACCTTTGTTGGTTGCCATTATGTTGGGTATCAAATTGACATCAAAAGGGCCGGTCATATTCAAGCAGCGCCGATATGGCCTGGATGGCAAGGAGATTGCCATCTACAAATTCAGAAGCATGACGGTGTGTGAAGACAGCGGTGATGTTCCGCAGGCCACTAGGGAAGATACGCGAATTACCAAGATAGGGCGGTTTTTACGACGAACGTCTCTCGATGAACTCCCGCAATTTTTCAACGTACTTCAAGGTAGTATGAGTATTGTGGGGCCAAGGCCACATGCAGTCGCACACAATGAGAAGTATCGTAAAATCGTCAAGGGATACATGATGCGGCACAAGGTACGGCCGGGTATAACAGGCTGGGCCCAGGTTAATGGACTAAGGGGAGAGACAGAAACTATTTCCAAGATGGAAAACCGCATAAAATATGATTTGGATTACCTGCGTAGGTGGTCAATTTATCTCGATCTGAAAATAATTTTCAGGACAGTGACGGTAGTATTTCGTGATCCAAACGCCTATTAGTACATGAGGTTGGTATTACTATAGATTTGATATGACGTTATGGGTCCGATCCTGGTGATTAACACGGTAGGGGTTCGGCGTGTATTAAAGCTAACCTGTAATTTGGTTGTTTAATACCATGTAATTTCTAAGTCTTTATTAATTCCAATAAAGTATATTTTACATTTGGTCGTTACAATGGATTGTGCTCCTGTTTTTGTGAGAGGGTAAGCATATACTTTAATTTTAGTAATGTTTTCAATAGTTAAGTAGTTTAAGACAGCAATATTCACAAGAATTGGATTGATAAGGCGAAGAAAACCATGAGGCAGTTTGTTGATAGTCGATGTAGGTTTTTTCAGGCTCCGAGTAAGTGATATTCAAATGACCTTTTGTAGAGTAAGCATGTCAGAATAGGATATATTGAATATTTAGATTCGACCTCGAATGTATCTGCTGTCATAATACATAAATGTCGATATAACAAGGAACTAGGATATGAATTTAAATGTTATTGACAAGAATGTACGCTTAACGCCTGTTAGTGATTCAGCGACATCTTTACGTAGTCAGCATTGCTCTCTGAAGCAGCTTACATCGTTGACCGTTTTGCTACTTCTAAGCTTACTCCTGAGTAACATAGTGATAGCTGCCGATCCTGCCAGCACTTCAGGTGACAGGAGAGGCTATAAAATTGGCCCGGAAGATGTACTGCAAATTTCTGTATGGAAAGAGCCGGAGTTGCAAAGGGAAGTGTTGGTACGCCCTGACGGTGGCATCACATTCCCACTGGCTGGAGATATTATTGCTGCGGGTAAGGAACCCGTAGAACTGCAGGAAGAAATAAAAAAACGTATCCAGAAATATATTCCTGATGCAGTTGTAACCGTTTCAGTTACTAAACTGACTGGCTTCAGGATTTATGTCATCGGTAAAGTAAAAAATCCGGGACAGTTTGTTATAGGTAGATATGTCGATGTGCTTCAGGCGTTGACGCTGGCGGGAGGAGTCAATCCCTATGCAGCACAAAGCGATATAAAAGTATTGCGGCGTAAGAATGGTAAAGAAATTGTTTTTCCGTTCGACTATAAAGAAGTTAAGAATGGAGAGAATCTTCAGCAAAACATTAGTTTACAAAATGATGATGTAGTGGTTGTTCCATAATTGTTGGACTGGTTTAATTAAGGTAGACAAGATCATTATTGAACTAGAAAAATAGGGAAAAAAATAAATGCAGACTAGAAACATTCAGATCTGGAAACTTGACAAGCTGGCGATAGTGGCCTTTGTCTCCTTACTATTTCCATTGGCAGTTTCTGCTGAGCTATGGAAGTTTCAACCGACAGTAACACTTGAGGAACGCTACGAAGATAACCTAAGACTGACCACATCGCCACATGAATCAGTAACTGCTACCGCCCTGCGAGGTAATGTAGCATTTAGTCGTTTGACAGAGACGGGGGGCATTACTGGTAGATTACGTGCTGATGCAAGCCACTATACCGGTGATGATCAAATCAAAAGCAATACTAATAATGTTCTGTTTACCATCAATGCCAAGAATAAAACAGAGTTGTCTGAAACGGGCGTGGATTTTTCCTATAAGCGTGATAATACAATAAGAAACATCGATATCAATGCAGCGCAAGATCCCGAAGATAATATCGATAATGATTTAGATGCGGGTTTGGTTGAGGTCGACATAAAGCGAGAAACAATTAAGTTACGACCAAAGATGAGCTATAAGTTGAATGAAAGAACGGCGCTGAATGTTTCATACCAGCTGTCTGATGTGAAATATAAAAATAACGTCGGGTCAGCATTGTTTGATTATGACAGACATGTAGTAAGAGTAGGCGTTGGACGCAACCTTACTGAGCGCGACCTTGTATCGTTTGGCATCGCTGCTGGAAGGTATCGCGCCCCCGATAATAATGACAATGAAGTAGAAAGTTACGAACTAGTAGTGGGTTACAAACGTGCATTATCTGAGAAAACCATTGGTGAGATTATATTGGGTGCGAATGAGTCAAAGCAGAGTAGCTTGTTGTCGAGCAGTGATGATAACGGATTTATAGTACGCGGAAAGCTCGAGCATTCCACAGAACAGACGCGATACTTACTGGAAGGCAGTCATGACCTACAGCCCAGCGGAGCGGGTAGCCTGAGAGAAATCAATCAGGTTGATTTTAAACTACGCCATGGGTTTTCGACCCGATTAAAGGGAATTGTAAATATACGTGCCATACAAAGGAATACTATTGAAAACGATTCTGAGGAGCGACAGCATTATTTGAGTATCGAACCTGGTTTGAGATGGAAATTAACACGCTGGTGGGAAGTAGGTACCGGGATCAGGTATCGTAAAAGCAAGCATAGCTCCAATGCTGATTCTGCCGATAGCAATGCGGTTTATATGTCCATTGGCTATAGTAAGCCATACACATCAGATTAGTACTGATCATTAATTAAAAGGAAATAGAAGTGAATAACATAGCAGTACCACAGATGACGATGGATTTTGGTGAATACATCGATATTTTGCGCCGTAGAAAATTTCCTTTTTTAATAACATTTTTCCTGATTTTGTTAACCGGAATTTTGATTGCCTATACCCTACCATCCGTATACCGATCAGAAGCGACCATTGTTATCGAAAGACAGGAGATCCCCCAGAATCTTGTTGCAACAACGGTTACAGGGTACGTCCAGGAACGAATTCAAGGAATTAAACAACGCCTCGTTACCTACAATAATATTGTCGATATTGAAAAGAAACTAAATATATTCCCCGCAATGAGAAATGCAGGCGATATTAGTGAAATGGTAACGTTAATAAAGGAGGGTATAGCCGTCGAGATGGTCGATATCAAGGCCAGTGATTCACAACGCCCCGGGCAGACGACAGCGACGATCGCATTCACGGTTTCTTATTCAGCGAGCAGTGCAGAAATAGCCCAGAAAGTAACCGCGGAACTGGCAGATAGATATTTACTTGAAAACAAACAGGCACGAAGTGCACAGGCAGCAGAAGTTTCCGGGTTCCTTGATGTTGAGGCCGATAGGTTGCGCAATGAAATAGTCAAACTGGAAAAGTCACTGGCATTGTTCAAGCAGGACAAAATTTCCGAATTACCCGAGTTGATGCAGGTTAATATGCGTCTGTACGAAAAAACAGAGGGTCAGATTGAATCGACGCGTGAACGAATACTGAAACTGGAAGATGCCAGGACAGCGCTTGAATCAGAATTATCGCTAACAGATCCAAGAAAAGAGGTTAAAACGGATGAAGGTAAGGTCATACAGTCTCCAGGCGAGCGCTTAAATGTACTAATAGCTGATTTTCTCCAATCCAGTGCACGTTATACATCATCTCACCCTGACGTAGTCAGGCTCAGAAGAGAAATCCAGATACTGGGTGGCCAATCCAACCAGGCCGCCAAGGTAAATCAGTTGGTAGCCAAGATCACTCAACTAAGAAATCAATTACAGGAATCCAGACAAAAATATGCTGCGGATCATCCGGATATTCTCCGGCTTGAAAAGTCAATATCCTCTGTAGAAAACGGTTTGAGAAATGTACAGCTAAGCAGTTCTGAGGTCAGGCGTTACAATGTTGCACCTGACAACCCAAGATATGTGGCGTTGAAAACCCAGCTTGATGCCACACATTCCAACCTTAAAGAACAAAGAGCAAACCTTAGCAAATACCAGCAGAAGCTGGCAGAGTATGAGAAACGATTATTTCAAACGCCCGTTGTCGAACGTGACTACAAATCGCTAACACGCGATTATGCGAATGCTCAAAAGAAGTATTCTGAGCTCAGGGATAAACAGATACAAGCCCGTTTAGCCGAACAGGTAGAGGCAGGAGAAAAAGGTGAGCGCTTTGTCCTGGCAGGTCAAGCCTACTACCCTACCAGTCCGGATTCACCGAACAGGCTTGGAATAGTATTGCTGGCAGGTTTGTTGGCATTCAGTGGTGGTCTTGGGTCGATCGCCACTGCCGAATTTAAGGATAAAAGTGTGCGTGGTCGACGAGGTATAATGAATATTTTCGGAACCATGCCTATCGTTGTTATACCTTACATAGAGAATACAGCGGATCGATCTAGAAAGTTGAAAAAACGTATAATGTTTCTGGTGATATTTTTGGTGGTACTGGGTGTGCTTTTACTTGGCATCCATACCTATATTGAGCCACTAGATACACTGTGGACCCAGGAGATAGCAACGAGTGAAGCTCCTGCTGAGGTTCAAAATGAAAAATGAACTAAATACTGATGCGAGTCCGATTCTAATAGTGCATGCAAGTCATTTGGGTTCTCTTCCTGTGAGGTTAAGTTAATGGATAGAATATCACGCGCACTAGAGCAGGCACGTAATAAGGTTACGCAAGTTCATCAGAGCCATGTTGCAGAACAAAATGTGCCTAATATCGAGCCAGTGGAGTACACCAGTAGTCAACCTGTAACATTATCGCCAGAAGTGTTACGTGAAAGTCGTATCATCACAGGAATCGAAGATGGTCCTATAGTTGACAGCTATGGTTTATTGCGCACGCGTATTTTGAAGCAGATGCGGCAAAATAACTGGAAGACCATTGGTGTCACCAGCCCCAATTCATCTGCTGGAAAAACAGTGACATCAATTAACTTAGCTATCAGTATTGCCCAGGAACATAATTACTCTGTTTTACTGGTTGATGCTGACCTCAGAAAACCCGGTGTCAGTAAGACCTTGGGGATCAGCCCAGCGCTTGGTCTTAATGATTATCTCTCTGCTGACAAGGGTTTGGAAGATATATTTTTATACCCCCAAATCAAACATCTCGTTCTGGTGCCAACAAATTCTGTCCAAGGTGGAACGTCCGAATTATTATCATCACCGCGAATGAAAAATTTTGTAGCGAACGCCAAGGCGCGTTATCCGGAAAGGATTGTCGTATTTGACCTGCCCCCAATCCTGGTGGGTGACGATGTTGTGGCATTGTCACAAAATCTGGATGCCATATTGCTGGTTGTTGAGGATGGTAAGACTCAATCTGATGAATTATTACGTGCAACAGAACTTTTGCAAGACGTGAATATCATGGGCGTGGTTTTAAACAAGGCGCCATTAGAAAAAAATCAATCAGATTATTATTATTGAAGAGGCTAAGATGCAGTTACCTATGAATCTGATGGGGATGGATATAAATAATACACATCTAGATGTGTTATTCTTCATTGCAAATATTGAAGGCAGCGGACGCCAGGGTAAGTAGCTATGTATGAAGATTTTTACAATTTCAAAGAGCTGCCATTTGCAGTACCGCCTGATCCTGAGTATTTATTTCTCAGTGAAAAGCACAAAAAGGCCTTGTCGAACCTCGAATATAGTATTCTAAATAAGGCAGCATTTTCTGTTATCACAGGTGAAGTAGGTTCTGGCAAGACAACATTGGTTCGCGAGCTTATGCGTAAACTGGGAAATGATGTCGTTGTAGGGCTGGTTTCAAATGTTAATATCTCGTCTTTTGAAGAACTGCTCCAATGGATTTTATATGCCTATGAGCTTGAGTATCGTGACAAAGATAAAGTCGAACTTTTTGATATATTTACCGAATTTGTAATAGATACCTATGCGGCGAATAAAAGAACGGTGCTCATTATTGATGAGGCGCAAAACCTATCGGCTAGCGTTTTGGAACAGCTGCGAATGCTGTCTAATATTAATGCGGATAAACACAAGGTCTTTCAGTTAATACTGGTTGGACAGCCGAATCTGTGGGATATATTGAAAAAACCCGAGATGTTGCAGTTTGTACAACGCATTGAAGTTGATTATTATCTCAGTGCGCTGGATCTGGAAGAAACCAGGCAATATATTCAACACAGGTTAACCGTCGCCGGCGGTGATGCTGAACTTTTTACGCCAGATACCTATGAACCCATCTGGGAATGTACAAAAGGCGTGCCCCGCTTGATTAACATATTCTGCGGCATGGCATTGGTTTATGCATTTGCCGAACAAAAGAAAAAAATTGATAATGAAATTGTCAGTCTTGTCATTAAAGAAAAAAGATGTGGATTACCTCGTTCTGAAGAAGGCAAGTCATCCGCTTCTACTTATAACGATTATAATAGTCAGGGAGTGGCTGCCACCAGTGAACCAATTGTAGAAGAACGCAGACAAAAACAGGTCAGGCGAAAAAAGCCAGAACCTAAAACCAAAAAAATGTCCAGTATTGAAAAATTATTTAAAAACGGAAAATAAATATAACAGTAATATTTTCATGCTTTGATTATCAAATCCCCTGGTCGAGCTAATAAGCTATACGGCCAAGGATTAGCTGGAATAAGACTTGACAACATAGGAAATGACGCAAGAATGAGTGAATTAGAATCAGGACAGTCATATGAAAAACCTTTAACTCTCATAAAGGCAAGCAAAGGCTGGAAATCCCTAAACCTGGGGGAGCTATGGGAGTTTCGTGAACTGCTCTACTTTTTTACCTGGAGAGATATTAAAGTTCGCTATAAGCAAACCGTGTTGGGTGCTTCGTGGGCTATATTGCAACCATTTTTTACAATGGTTGTATTCAGTATATTTTTTGGCAAATTGGCCAAAATGCCATCTGATGGTATTCCCTATCCCCTATTCAGCTATGCAGCGCTCGTACCCTGGACATTTTTTTCCAATGGCATCAGTAAAGGTTCCAATTCGCTAGTGGGTGGCAGTAATATGCTGAAGAAAATTTACTTTCCACGTATGGCATTACCGATTTCGTCTGTTTTGGGTGGTGTTGTGGATTTTGTACTGGCATTCGCTGTGCTCATCCTGATGATGTTTTATTATGATATTATGCCGACGATAAATATTGTCTGGTTACCACTCCTGTTAGTGTTGGCACTGGTTTCCTGCCTGGGCGTGTCACTGTGGTTGTCAGCAATGAATGTGCAATTCCGTGATGTACGTTACATCGTGCCGTTTATAGTGCAGGCATGGTTATTTGCGACCCCTGTTGTTTACCCGGCGAGTTTAATCACTGACACTTTTTGGCAGTCTGTCTATGCACTGAATCCCATGGTAGGTGTAGTTGAGGGGTTTCGATGGGCGCTCCTCGGTACCGATACAGCGCCAGGTCCTCTTATCGGAATTTCGGCGGTCGTTGCAATCATTCTTTTAGTGAGTGGTGCATTTTATTTTAGACGTATGGAAAGAACTTTTGCGGATGTCGTATAGGCGGAAAATATGAGCGATTCAGTAGTTAGTGTTGAAGGGATAAGTAAATGTTACCATATTGGGAAATTGCAAAATCAATCCTATACCACAATGGGTGAAAAGATAACGCAGGCAGTGATGTCGCCAGTTCGCCGCGCTACACAGCTCTTGCAAGGCCATGCCACAGGTGCTGCAGATCTTGATGAAATTTTCTGGGCAATGCAGGATGTCTCCTTCGAAGTAAAGCAAGGTGAATTGGTAGGGATTATCGGCCGTAATGGCGCGGGTAAAAGCACTCTACTCAAAATTCTCTCAAGAATTACAGAGCCTTCAAAAGGAACAGCAAAGATATATGGGCGCGTAGGATCCTTATTGGAGGTTGGCACGGGATTCCATCAGGAATTGACAGGAAGAGAAAACGTTTACCTCAACGGCGCAATTCTCGGTATGACACGTAATGATATTGACCGTAATTTTGACGAGATTGTTGCGTTTTCTGAAGTAGAAAAATTTCTAGATACACCAGTCAAGCACTATTCGAGCGGTATGAGCTTACGCCTGGCATTTGCTGTTGCTGCCCACCTTGAACCTGAGGTATTGATTGTTGATGAGGTGCTGGCTGTTGGCGATGCAAATTTTCAAAGAAAATGCATCAACAAAATGGAAGAAGTAGGTGGTGAAGGTCGAACAGTATTATTTGTTTCGCATAATATGCCAGCCGTTACACGTATGTGTAAGCGCGTAATAATGTTGCATCAAGGGCAGCTGATTGGCGACGGTCCAGCGCATAGTGTTGTGGCGTCATATATGAATACAGGGTTGGGCACGTCTGCCGAAAGAGTTTGGGATGACCCAGCTACTGCTCCTTCTGGTGAAGTAGCAAGACTAACTGCCGTTAGAGCACGCAGTGAAGACGGAAAGGTTACAGAAGCTGTCAATATTAGCCAACCAGTAGGTATCGATATAGAGTTTGACGTTACTGAGTCAGGGCGTGTATTGCAACCCCAGATCGTAGTTATAAACGATGAAGGTATGACGCTCTTTGTAGCAGTAGACCTGGATCCAGAGTGGAGAAAGAAGCCACGACCGAAAGGGCATTACAAGAGTACGGCTTGGATTCCAGGTAATTTATTAACTGAAGGTATGTGTATCGTAACGGTAGTACTTTGGGCTTTAGAGCCATCCCGTATATGGCAATTTAGTGAGCGTGAAGCGATTGCATTTCAAGTTATTGATAGTATGGATGGCACAAGTACGGCCCGTGGAGACTGGGCGGGTGATTTTATTGGAGTCATGCGGCCGAAACTGGATTGGGAAACCCGTTTTGACGCACATGGATAGTTTAAATAGATTTCGCCTTTAAAATAAAAAGCTGATATGAACCCAGAATTTTGGAAAAATAAAAATGTACTTTTAACCGGACATACCGGCTTCAAAGGCAGTTGGTTATCCCTATGGTTACAACGCCTAGGCGCTAATCTTACCGGTCTGGCTCTGGAACCGCCTACTGAACCGAGTTTATTTGAAACGGCAGATGTTGCCAATGGTATGAATTCACTGATTGGTGATATTCGTGATCGGGCGTTCGTCGACGATGTTTTTAAACGTTGTGAACCCGAAATTGTGATACATATGGCAGCCCAGCCCTTGGTATTGCATTCGTATGAGTTTCCCGTTGAAACATACGAAACCAATGTCATGGGTACGGTACATATTCTCGAAGCCTGTCGACAAATTAACACTGTACGTGCTGCTGTTATGGTAACCAGTGACAAATGTTATGAAAACAAGGAATGGTTCTGGGGTTACAGAGAAAACGAACGTATGGGTGGACATGACCCCTATTCTAATAGTAAGGGATGTAGCGAGCTGGTGACTAGTGCCTATAGACAATCCTATTTTCATGCTAACGGAATAAAGACGGGTGTTGCCTCGGTTCGCGCCGGTAATGTGATAGGCGGAGGAGATTGGGCTGCTGATCGCCTTATACCTGATTTTATGAAATCCATCATGGAGGGAAAACCGGTTGTTATTCGAAGTCCGCAATCAATAAGACCCTGGCAACATGTTCTTGAACCCTTGTCAGGTTATCTATCGTTGGCGGAAAAGTTATGGGAAGACAAAACCGGTTTTGATGAAGGCTGGAATTTCGGGCCGTATGAATCTGATGCTAAAGAAGTCCAATGGATTGTTAAGCGTATAGCCGATCTATGGGGTGAAGGTGCAGAGTGGCGGCTTGATGACAAGCAACATCCCCATGAAGCGGGTTATCTTAAACTGGATTGTACAAAAGCTCGTACATTACTTGGGTGGCAGCCAAAACTTGGTCTGGCGACAACCCTGGAATGGATTGTTCAATGGTATCAACATTTCCGTGATGAAAGTGACATGCGCGAGGTCACTTTACAGGAAATAGCACGTTATGAAAAACTTAAGAAGGAACTGGAATGACACAAATAAATTGCCGATTCTGCGATACACCACTGCAACATACGTTTGCTGATCTAGGTATGTCGCCATTATCAAATTCATATGTTCCGGCCGAAAAACTCCATTCGATGGAAGCGTTTTATCCCTTGCATGCCTATGCTTGTGAAAAATGTTTCCTGGTGCAATTACCTGAAGTACAAAAGCCCGAAGACATATTTTCGGACTATGCCTATTTTTCATCCTATTCCGATAGTTGGTTGGTGCATTGTAAAGCCTACGTAGAAATGATGACTGAACGCTTCAAACTAAACGAGGCAAATCAGGTTATCGAAATTGCCAGTAATGATGGTTATCTTCTGCAGTATTTTCAGGAAAAAAATATACCGGTGCTCGGTATAGAGCCCGCTGCGAATGTGGCCAAGGTTGCTGAGGAAAAAGGCGTCCCCAGTCTGGTTAAATTTTTTGGTGTGAATACGGCTAAAGAGCTGGCTGCAAAAGGCACCCGCGCTTCTGTTCTGCTAGGGAATAATGTATTGGCTCACGTGCCCGATATTAATGACTTTGTTGGTGGTATGAAAATTTTGTTGTCTGATGACGGGGTCATCACAATGGAGTTTCCACACTTATTACAATTGATGGATCATAATCAGTTCGACACGATTTACCATGAGCATTTTTCTTATCTGAGCTTTATTGCCGTGAGTACTATTTTTGAGAGCCATGGTTTAAAAATGTTCGATGTAGATGAAATTCCTACACATGGAGGTTCATTGAGAATCTATGCTTGCCATAAGGAAGATCAGTCTAAGGTTGTACAAGCCTCAACTAAACAGATGTTGCAGCGTGAAGAGGAGCGTGGATTCCGTTCAATTGATTGTTACACGGCTTTTTCGGAGCAGGTCCACAGAACGAAACAGGGTTTGTTGCAGTTTTTGATAGATAAAAAGCAGGAAGGTTGTTCGATAGTTGGTTATGGCGCACCTGCCAAGGGTAATACGCTGTTAAATTATTGTGGCGTTCGGACGGATTTTCTGGATTTCACTGTTGATCGTAGTCCTCATAAACAGGGAACTTATTTACCCGGTACACATATACCCGTTTTTGCACCTGAGAAAATTAAGGAAGCTAAACCCGATTATGTCCTGATTCTTCCTTGGAATCTCAAAAATGAGGTAATGGAACAGATGTCTTATATTCGGGACTGGGGTGGTAAATTTGTGGTGCCTATTCCTGAAGTCCAAATATTAGATTAAGTAGCGTAGTTACTTTCAGATTAAATTCGTTCCAAATATGGCATTATGATTACTTATCACTCTGATTTCATTTGCAATTTTTGCTCACAGTTATCACTAATTTTGATGCCGGGCTGAGCATTATCATATGAATCGAGTGTTAGTAACAGGTGGAACGGGTTTTTTAGGTTACCCATGCTTGCAACAATTGTATGAACGAGGTTATGAAGTCCATGCTGTTGCGAATGGTGGATTGCCTGAGAGCGTGACGAATATTACAGGACATACCTGTGATTTACTGGACACGAATGCTGTAGCCAATCTTTGTAATGACGTAAAAGCATCTCATCTACTACATCTTGCCTGGCATGTAGACTTGAATTCAGAAGAGAATATTCGCTGGATAATTGCGAGTATGGACTTACTAAAAGCATTTCATAAGAATGGTGGGTATCGTGCTACTTTTGCGGGCACTTGTTTTGAGTATGATTTGAATACGGTCCCTTTAAATGAAGATCGTACACCTAAAGGTCCTCATACAGTTTACGGGGCAAGTAAGCATACTTTGCAAGAGATGGTTCGTTCATATGCTGCTATGACAGATTTGAGTTATTCCTGGGCTAGAGTTTTTTATCTTTATGGTCCAAGGGAAAATCCACGAAGACTGGTTGCTGCAATCATAACGGCCCTGTTGAATAATAAGCGAGCTGCATGTACAGATGGCCGGCAGATCAGGGATTACTTACATGTACAAGATGCCGCGAACGCTCTTGTCACAATACTGGATAATGACATAAGAGGGGCTGTAAATGTTGGTTCGGGAATACCCATTTCAGTTAGAGAACTCATTTACACAACAGCAGATTTATTGTCAGCAAAAGACTCCATAGACTATGGCGCGAAAATATTGCCAGCCAATGAACCTTTGGTTATTGTGGCCGATACGGATAAATTGAAGAATTTACTTGATTGGCAACCTACTTTCGATCTCGTATCCGGTATATCAGATACAATTGAATGGTGGCAGAGATCATTGGCAAAACAAGAAGAATCAAGGACATGACGAAAATAACAATTATTGGTACCGGCATGGCAGGTTTAGGTGCTGCATATCAGGCATTACAGGAAAATGTATCCTGTGTTATGTATGATAAAAATGATCATCACGGAGGCCATACTGCTTCATGGTCAACCACTGAAGGATTTGTATTTGATGAAGGCCCACATATATCTTTTACCAAAGATAAGCGCATTCAAGCAATTCTTGAGGAAAATGTGGGCGGAAAATTTGAAAGTTTCTCCGCGCATGTTAATAATTATTGGCAGGGTCAATGGATAAAACACCCCGCTCAATGTAATTTACACGGCTTGCCAACCAGTCTTGTTGTAAAAGTATTAAATGATTTTATTCACGCACAGTTTAAAGAAACTAATGAAATAAACAATTATGCGGACTGGTTGATAGCCAGTTATGGTCGAACATTTGCCGAGACATTCCCAATGGAATATGGTCTCCGTTACCATACAACAACGGCAGACAATATGTCGACAGATTGGCTAGGGCCAAGATTATATCGTCCTGATATAGAAGAAATACTTAAGGGCGCATTAAACCCAGTGACAGATGATGTGCATTATGTGGGTGAGTTTCGTTATCCTAGTCAAGGTGGTTTTGTCTCGTATTTAAATAAATTTTTTGAAAAAACGAATACCCGACTTTCACATCGTCTGACTAAACTGGACCCAGTCAATAAAAAATTATGGTTTGAGAATGGAACAGAAGCCAATTATCACGCTATTGTATCCTCTATTCCATTACCTGAACTGGTTCCGATGATAAAAGGCGTGCCAAAAAAAGTACTAGAAGCCTCTCAAAAACTTGCGTGTACTAGTTGTATGACAGTGAACCTGGGAATCGCAAGAAAGGACATCTCTCCTGCACACTGGTCATATTTCTATGATCGTGATTTTATTTTTACACGACTTAGTTTTCCACATATGTTTGCATCTAGTAATGCTCCTGCTGGTACGGGAAGTATTCAGGCAGAAATTTATTATTCTAAAAAATACAAGTCTTTGGAATACAATAAACAGGAATGTATTGATAGAACAATCAAAGATTTACAGCGATGTGGGTTACTCAGCACTGATGATAAGATTCTGTATCAGGGTGCACGTAATATCGAGTATGCAAATATAATATTCGACCTGGATCGAAAAGAGGCACTTGGAATTGTACATAAGTATCTTGAAGATAATGAGATACAAGTAGCCGGAAGATATGGAAAATGGGGTTATCATTGGACTGATGAATCCTTTAAAAGCGGTGAATCGGCAGTAAAAAAAATATTAGGTCATTGAATTTCACGTAGTTTCACATAATGGCGAGACGTGAAATTAAAATGAAAAGCAGTTAATAAAATGTAGCGGAGGTTTGCATGAAAGCAGTAATACTGGCGGGAGGATTTGGTACACGGTTGTCTGAGGAGACTTCACTGCGGCCAAAGCCAATGGTTGAAGTGGGCGGTAAGCCCATCATTTGGCACATTATGAAAATGTACTCAACGCATGGTATCCATGATTTCATTATTTGTCTGGGTTATAAGGGATACGTGATAAAAGAATATTTTGCCAATTATTTTTTACATACATCTGACGTTACTTTCGATATGGAAAGTAATGAAATGACAGTACATCATAAAAGATCAGAGCCATGGCGAGTTACATTGGTCGACACAGGTGAGGGATCTGGAACGGGTGGTCGGCTGCGCCGGGTAAAAGACTACATAGGTGATGATGATTTTTGTTTTACCTATGGCGATGGTGTTAGTGATGTTGATATCGAAAAAGTTATAAGCTTACATAGACAGGAGGGGAAGATGGTTACATTAACAGCCATACAGCCACAGTCTAAATATGGACAGTTAAATTTTGATGATCACTTAGTAACTAAATTCCAGGAAAAACCATTGGACGGTGGCGGTTGGATCAATGGCGGTTTTTTTGTTATGTCACCGCGAGCCATTGATTATATAGAATCAGATAAAGTTCATTGGGAACATGAACCGATGAAACGTCTTGTGGCCGATGAGCAGGTTTCAGCTTATTTTCATGATGGGTTTTGGCAGTGTATGGATACTTTGCGTGATAAAAATCATCTTGAAGAAATGTGGCTATCAAATGCCGCACCATGGAAAACATGGGACTGACGCAGTTAGTTCTCTACCCAGTGCGAGAGATCTTTTTTAATCAAGTTTTGAGTTTTTAAAATGTCTTCCTTGAAGTAATTCATTAACTTTTTTCTTGTTTTTGCATTCATAGACTTTTGCATCGTATGGTTTTTTTCTAATAGTGATTTTTTGATGCGGTGAAAAAAACCTTTTGGCAGGATATTTTTTAAAACCCGTTTTGTGACATTCACAAAACGAGGTGGATTATTCAAGATGCGATGCAAAAATTTACTTTTTGGGGCTCTCGACTCATTGAAGACCTTTTTTGTTTTAGTTGTTTCAATTTGATCTATCATATCGACATCAAGAAAATCATATATTTCATTTAATACTTGACTTGGGTTATTTTTCAAATCATCAAGTAATACAGTTTTAACGTGACGAAATGCATTTAAATATGCCTCTACCTGATTATGGTAAAGGCCAAGAGATATAGGATAATTTAAGATATCCCAGTTTTCTTCTTTTCGCTTCTCTTCCTGTTCCAGGAACTCGTCAAAACTTGAGAACTCAGCTCCGTCCCGTAATAAGTGAGAATAAGAAGAAAAAGCCCGGTCTACGGGGTTTCGTAGAATAATTATTATTTTTATTTCCCCCAGGTATTTTTTAATTTTTGGTATTGCCGTTTCGTAGTGATACAAATAAGCGGCAGAGGCCTCACCACATTTTTTCACACCTGTCTCGGAATGATCAAATAATTGTAGGTAACTATCAAAATCTGAGACAACTGCGCGGTCAGCTATGTGATGTCGTGGGTCATTACGGCTTATTTTTTTATAAATATCTGATACAAAAAACATAGGTTCTTTTTCAGGAGGCATATAAATATTCGGGTGTTTTCTTATATATTGGTACAGTGAAGTAGTGCCACTTTTAGCTGCACCTACAATTAAAAAATTAGGTTTTATTTGATTAGACAAAGTAATTACCTTTTCCGATTAAGTTACTTGAGCGCGTGTGTAATACCATAAACAACAGAACTAGTTAGTTAGAGTCCAGTATTTGCGTCGATTACTCTGTCTGAGTACGGTCATGAATAAATGTGGATTATTTTTAATGCATATTTTGATGGCATAATATACCATAAATGGTAGATGAATTAGATGACACAATTGTGAATACTGTCACATTTAATAAATTATCTATATGAGCTTGAGTATTACTCAGGAGTCATATACTAATGGTAAACGGTATTAAAGCTCTTGTTATATATTGAGAGCTGCATGGCTAATCCCTGTATTAATAATGGTTCTTCGAAGTAAGGGTTGTTCAGCTATTATTAACTACTGAACGGGAGTCATACAACCCGGCGTCATGTGAGGCTATTCGTTATTGTCGCTCCATAGTCATCTCGTCGCAGTATCCTGTGTATGAGCAATACTTTCAAACAGGAGTTGATCAGCCATTCATGTCGGATAGTTCTGTTAAGGCATTCTACATAGGTATTTAATTGAGGCTTTTCTGGCTGAATATATTGCAGTCGTATTTTCTGTTTGCATGCCCAGTCTATCAGTTGATGGTTGAGGTATTCAGGGCCCTTGTCACGCCGTATGGTTCCAGATCTGTCTCATCTCGAATACGTTTCAGTGAACACGTGACACGTGTTGGTGGTAATGATAGATCAACCTCGATACCTAGTCCCTACTCTCTTTGATTGCTTGCTATGATGTCTTCGTGTGTCGAGATGACTTCAGCACTTTTATCTTCGAGTGTTTCCTGAGTTCCCTGGTTTAAGATGTTCTTCTGCATATATCTTTTTATGCCGTTTTCATACTTCCGGTTATTTTATTCGTATCACCATTGACACTTCCATGCTACCGTATTTGGATCGCCAATTGTTGAAGGTCGCATTATTCATGCTATGTTTTCGGAACAAGTCGACCACAACACAGGATTCTGCCTGCTTCAGGATTGCAATGATAAAGATTTTATTTTTGGGGTCCTACACTTTCCGGGGGGTGATCTGTGAACCTGGCAATTTATAGCGCGTTAATCTATATTATCGAATAGAGGCCATGGAAGACCTTGTAGTCTACAAGAAGTCCATTCTTATCGTATTTGTAATGTTTTGCGGGCATTCAAATAAACGACGCAAACCCCATCATCATGTATTTAGATTTTTTAGTAATGAACGTGAGACTGTCGATAATATTTACAAATTAGTGTAAATGAAAGTCTAGTTTACATTATGGCATTGATTTTTTTATATTTATTATTTTGGCACTAATATTGCTTTAATTGCTATTACATCAGTAACTCTGTGCATGCAATGATTGCTCTACAATCTGATACGCCACTATTGATATTTAATCGTTTCCTTAAATAACAATATGGATATGAGTATTGTAAGTCGACTCCGGAACCGAATATGCTCAAATTTCAACTCAATCAGTTAAAAACTCATTTGTTTGCAGGATGGCCTCCTACTGGCTTTATAAAAAATGCAGCGTATCTTATGTTTGCAATGCTAGCCATGGCAGTCGCTACAGAAGCAGCAGCAGTAAACTTATTAACCAACCCGGGTTTTGAGACAGGTGATAAAACGGGCTGGAGTGGTACAGCCACAGTCGCTTCGGGCAATGCCAATACAGGGATTTATGCACTGGCTATCAGTGGTGATCCGAGCAAGTATAGGAATAGTGCGCAGTCTGTCGCAGTCGTGAGTGGCAATACCTATCGTTTCGAAGGTCTGGTAATGGTAACGGGTCGGACCACAGGTAATTATCGTTTTCAGATACGTTGGTACAATAGCTCAGGAGTGGAATTTAATAGCGCCAGGCAAAATTTTGGAATTACCAACGGCAATACGGCCTATGCTTATAGTGCTATCGAAGTCACCGCGCCGACGGGAGCCGCGAGTGTCAAAATACAACTGCGCGCCGATAAAGCCGATGGCACGGGTTACTTTGATGATATCAGTATTACAGATTTAACCGGGGGCGGTAGCCCTGACACGACACCGCCGACTGTTCCAGCTGGATTAGTAGCGACCGCCGTGAGTGATACCCGGATTGACCTGAGTTGGACAGCGTCGACCGATTCAGGTGGTGGAAGTGTTGCGGGATACAAAATATATCGCGATGCAAGTTCAACGGAAATAGCAACCGTCGTGGGTACGAGTTATTCCGATACCGG